>JACCDO010110806.1_pt1 | contig 47529 bp, 22 predicted proteins | sample 7446101 | NCBI WGS metagenome assembly JACCDO01 (sample SAMN15323440, study PRJNA562643) | freshwater metagenome | isolation source: river surface water | place: USA:Blue River Watershed | collected 2017-08-16 | reverse complement strand
TGGATTTTTTAGGTTCAAAAAGTCCTGTCAATGGATTTTGTATGCTGGTATTATCATCCGAAGCCCAGCTACCACCGATAATGTTAGGAATAGGAAGGAGAAAAGGATCGTCGTTGATACATTTAGGGGAGATGTCAGCGAATTGAATATTATCTACTAAATTAACCAGTGCATTTATCGATTTAGTTCTAGCACATTGATTGTTGTCAGTAATTGTTAAATTGTAAACACCAGTAGCATTCGCAGTAACATTGGAAATGGTTGGATTTAAAGAAGTAGCAATAAATCCATTTGGACCATTCCAATTTGAAGAAAATACACCTGCGGTAGAAGGATTATTTGTTAGATCTACGGAAAACTCAAGTATAGCTTGCTCACAAGGATCGTTTATAGAAAGCGAAAAGTCAGGAAGTGGGTTTACATTGACGACAACTTCATCGGTATTTTTACAACCTTTGGCATCCGTACCAGTCACTTTATAGGTTTTAGTAGCTGTAGGAGAGAAGAAGGTATTATCAATAATTCCATTATCCCATAAATAGGAAACGGCACCCAAAGCAGATACTTTTGTCGCACTACCTATACAAATATTTTGATCAAGTCCAGCATTTACATTGGGAAGTGTATTAATCGTCACTAGAACTGATTTCGTATTCACACAATTGTTTTGATCCGTTACTTCAACCGTATATGTTCCATTATCATTGGTTGAAGCTTTAGCAACAGCTTGCACATTAGAATCTATACTATTTGTATTAGTATAGCTGTTAGGCCCCGACCAAACTACTTTTTTCGCAGAAGCAAAATTAGCTTGTAAGAAAAGCGGGTCATTTTCACATTGAGAAGTAGCAGTAGGAGTGAAAACAGGTAAGGCATTGACAGTAATATGAACAATATCAGTATTTATACAATTATTGGCATCCGTACCTGTAACCGTAAAATCGGTAGTTGAAGTAGGCGAGAAAGCCACATTATCTTTCACGCCACCATTCCAAGAGTAAGAAACAGCACCCGAGCCAACAAGTGTCACAGATCCACCTATACAGATAGTTTGGTCTACCCCAGCAGAAACTGTAGGGAGCGGATTCACTGTAACTACAATATCATCTGTATTTTTACAACCTTTGGCATCTGTACCAGTTACTATATAGGTTTTTGTAGCGGTAGGATAGAAGGAGGTATTATCAATAATTCCATTATCCCAAGAGTAAGAAACAGCACCTCCACCTGATAAAGTGATTGAAGATCCGATACAGACAGCTTTATCATTTCCAGCAAAAACAGGGGGTAATGTGTTAATCTTAACAATCACCGTTTTTGTGTTTTTACAACCATTTCCATCTGTTAATTCAACAGTATATGTTCCATCATAAGCAGAGGTAGCTTTAGAAACTACTTCTAATTTTGCATCACTACTTGCTGTGTTGGTATAGTTATTCGGACCAGTCCAAACAACATTTGAAGCAGATGCGAAGTTTGCTTGAATGTAAAGCGGATCATTTTCACATTGAGAAGTAGCAGTAGGTGAGAAAGTAGGTAAAGGATTTACAGTTACTAAACTTGTGAAAGTTGAAGTACACACATTAGGTGAAGTTCCACTAGATGCTGTTACATCATAATTTACAATTATTGCATTCGTTCCCGAATTAGTAATACTTTGACTAATTTTATTTGAGGCAGTATAATTATCTGAAGTACCGGAAGTTCCTGTAGCATTACTAACAGTCCAAGTATAAGTTATATCAGATGGAACAATTTCAGCAGGCGAATTGTCAATTGGTTGAATATCAAATGTCTCTCCAGAACAAATTTTTGTTGTTTTTTGATTAATTTTTGGTTTTGGATTAACTACTACATTTAATGTAAACACAGAAGAACAAATGTTAGGTGCTGTACCAACCGATCCTGTTACTGTATAAACTACTGTGATTGGATCATTTGTAACATTATTTAATGTTTGAGAAATTTTACTTTGGCCAATTGTTGGATTTGCAGAACTTCCTGTAATTCCTGCAACACTATTTACTGTCCAGGTATATATTGTTCCGGATGGAACCACATCACCATTAATTGAGGAAGGCGTGCAATCAAAACTGCTACCAGAACAAATCGTTAAATTTTGAGTTGAAATTTTAGGCTCAGGATTTACATGGATAATAGCTTCAAAATCGGCTTTACAAACAGGAGTAGTATTCGTGCTTGCGGTAATTGTGTAAGTGGCATTTCGAGTTATTGCATTAGATGTTTTTAATTGTTGAGAAATTGAGTTTTGAGCTGAGGGTTGATCACTACCTCCAGATACTGTCGCTTCCTGTACTACTTTCCAAGTATAAGTTGTATTTGCAGGTACAATATTACCGCTTCCATTAGTTGGACTAATAGTAAAACTTGTACCAGTACAAATATCAAGTGGTTGTTGTGTAATTGATGGTTTAGGATTTACAGATACTATGCCTTTAAATGTATTACTACAAGTGACATTGTCAATAGTATTTGTAGCATTTACATTGTAGGTAACATCCACTTTAGTATTTGTTGTATTTGTTAGTTTTTGGGATATAGAAGTCATTTCATTTGTTTCATCTGAATTACCACTAATTCCATTTACAGCAGGGCTAGTCCATGTATATTTATTATCTGTTGGAACAATATTTCCTCCACCATCAGTTGGTGAAATTGTAAATGTTTCCTCAGAACAAATATTTGGTGTTTGTTGCGCCACGACAGGTTTAGGATTTATAGAAATATCAATTTTAAATGCTGAAGTACAGGCTGGTGTTGTACCCACAGATGCTGTTACATTGTAGATGATTTTTTGTTGTGATGAACTATTATTTGTTATTGTTTGACTTATTGAATTTTGAGGAGTCGATTGATTACTTATATTCGATAGATTTGAGTTTGTACCTACTGTCCATGTATAGGTTGTTCCTGATGGAACCAAATCATTATTTTTGGTTGATGGAGAAACTGTAAAACTTTGTTCAGAACATATTACATCTGTTTTATCTTCAATTTTTGGCATAGCAATTACTTTAATATCTGCTTTAAATGTATTTGTACAAGTAGTTGATTTTGCAGTAATATCATAAGTGATTGTTAAATCTTTATCAGTTGAGTTAGTCAATGTTTCTGAAATGGAATTTTTATCAACAGGTTGATCATTATTTCCAGTTAGGCCAGCAACTGGGGTTTGTGTCCAAGTGTATGTTGTAGAAGTTGGAACAATATTTCCTGAACCATTTGTAGGAGATAAAGAAAACGCTGACCCAGAACAAATTGTACTATTCATTTTAAGTATGACTGGTTTTGGATCAACAGTGATTGTAACTTTAAACGTATTAGTACATTGGTTTGGAGCAATTCCACTTGTGGCTGTAACTATATAATCTACATTGATAGAAGCATTTGTTGAATTGGATAGTGTTTGTGAAATATTCGTTTGTTCAGTAGCAACAGTACTTGCTCCTGATATGCCAGTTGGAGGGATAACTGTCCAAGTGTATGTTGTTCCTGTAGGAACTATATTTGTTGTATTATCCGGTATTATATCAAATTTATCACCAGAACATATTGTTTTGGTAATGTCTGAAATTACAGGTTTTGGGTTTATGTTCAATGTGATAGAAGTTGTACAACCAGCATTATTTACAAAATTAATATCTGTAGATCCCGCTTTTATTCCAGTAATATCGTTTAAGTCTTTTGATGATTGAACCAAGTTTGATGCATAACCTGCGGTAGCAAATGACCATTGTGTTCCTAATGTTGGCGCTTCAGATGATTTCAATGTAATAGTTTCACCTACACAGATATCAAAGTCATTAGGTGTAGCAACATTATTATTATTTATGGTTGGCTGTGAACAATTTGAACACATTTTTGTCTCAGTCAAAGGACAAAGCATACCTACAGGTGTTAAAGTAAAATACACATTATTACCTGGAGTTAAACCAGTAATAGTTTTACTTGTTGTACCTGCAGTTATCGAGGCAGTAGAACTATTTGTTCCACTTGCTCCAATTTTATAAACATAATCATACGAAGTTGCAGAAGGAATATCAATCCATGTAAACTCCATTGAACTTGCATCAGAACTACCACAGCTTATTACAGGTTTAATTTTAGGTTCAACCGTAATTTCGGCATTAAATGTTGATGAACAATTTGGAGTAGAATTTGAATTAGCAGTAATTGAATAACTAACAGTTTGATTTGTTGTAGTTGGATTAGTTAGTGTTTGACTTATAGTAGAAACATTTGTTTGAGCTGAACTTCCAGTTATACCACCAGTCACTGTTGGGGTATTCCAAGTGTAATTTGTTCCAGTTGGTACAATAGTACTGGAACCATTATCTGATGGTGTTGCATCAAAAGAAGTTCCTGTACAAATATTTTTAGCAAAATCAGGAATTTTTGGTATTGGATTGACAGAGACAGTGACTTTAAAAGTGGAACCAATACATGTACCCGATTTAGGTGTGACTGTATAATCAACTTTTTGAACCGCATTAGTCGAATTTGTTAAATTGGTGTATGATTTAATGGTCGTTTCATCTTGAGTTGAATTTACTTCATTGCTTACATTTGAGTTGTCAGTATACGTCCAAGTATAAGTGGTTCCCGTTGGAACAATGTCTGGCGAGGTATTCGCCGGAGAAACTGAAAAACTCGAATTAGAACAAATCGAAGTAGTTTTATCAGCGATTTTTGGTGCGGGATTAACAGTTACCGTTACATTAAATGAAGAGCCTTCACAATTCTGTGTAAAAGGAGTTACTTTATAAGTTAATGTTTGAGCTGAGCTAGATGTGTTTGTTAATATTTGAGCTATTTCTGTCTGTCCAACACTTTGATTTGATTCACCAGAAATGTCATTGTTATCTATTATTGTCCATTTATATTTTGTTCCATTTGGAATTTCATCTGGCGCTGTGTTTGTTGGTAACACAGTGAATTTTTCACCAGAACAAATGGTTACATTTTTATCTACCACTTTCGGTAATGGTTCTATTGTAACTTTTACTGGTTGAATATCTAAACATGTAGGACTTTTTTCACCTTTGATGTAATAAATTCCGGATGTGTTGATTGATGATTTATTCGATAGAGGTATCGTAGTAGCTGCATCAGACCAATAACTAAAGACTAAATTACTACTTGAACCCTCTGTAATATTTGATGTGGTAATATCTACTGTACTTGGTATGCAAACAGTATCAGGATTTGTAATTTTTAAAGTTGGGGTTGCACCTACTTCTATTTCAGCTTCTAACGTATTCTGACACATCGAAGTACCAAACATGGTAACATCCAAGGTGTATTTAAATTTACCTGCAGTTGTGGTTTTTATGTAAACACTATCTTTTGTAGAAATAACAGTACCAGATGGGTCTTTCCAGCTATATGTTTGTGCACCTTTAGGACCATATAATTTAGCCGTATCGCCAATACAAACTTTGGATGGTTTCGTAATTTCAAATGGTGCACAATTACAAGCAATATATGCGTAACCATAATGACCACCCTCTGTACAATCACCAGTTGTGTATCTTACGTGAACAGCTTTACCAATGTAGGCTGATAAATCTATACTCACTTTTGTCCAAGGTTTGTAGGTAACTAAACTTGAGGTTGGTGAAATTAAAAAACCAGGTTCACTAAATGCACCTACTAAATAATCACCACAACTAATAGGATTTCCTTCGTCATCGAAAACTTCAGCTTTAAAAAATGGTTGTTGGTATGGTTGGTGTTTATTTGTACCAGATCTTTCAGCGTTAAATACAACCGCATAATTGTATATAAAATTCGCATTGGATTTTTCTACTTTAAAATATTGTTCAATAGTAGAGCCTCTTTTTCCAGTTGTTTTACCATCTCCAAGTCTTAAAGACGAGGAATATCCAGGAGGAACCATTGGAAATCCACATACAGGATCAACGCCAGATGTTACTACGGTGAAAAATGGTCCAGTACCAATATTTGAAACAGTTGATCTGTAAAATGGATTTGGAACATTAGTCATTCCTGCAACTTTATAAACATCTCCTGTTGTTCCAAACCATGAAGTTGTTCCATTTTGGAATGATAAGTTTGAACAACCATCAACTAATGGTGCTTCAATTGGTTTTGTAACACAAATACCGAAACTTCCAGTGGCAGAAGTTTTGTCAGACCAAAATCTAATCCAGATTGTATCACCGGGTGATAAATTCGTTAGGTCTAATTTTGGCATTTCTCCTGTACCTGTGTTTATATCACAATATAATTCTAATAATGAATTACATGTGCCTTTGTATACAGCAATAGTTCCATCAACTACTGTTAATTCCTTTGTGTCAATAGTTAATGATCCACTGAATGGTACAACTGTTTTAAACCATACATCATTTGGGGCTAATGTACCGCATTTAGGTATTGAAATACCACTCGTTGCAGTGGCTGCTTCGTTAGTAAAGGTTTGAAAATCACATGATAATTTTGGTGTGATTAATGTTGCTTTACAAGGATTGTCATTTATCGGAGGGGAGGGTGGGTTAGTGACATATGTACTAAATTTTAATGGAGTTTTAATCGTATTTCCTGCATCGTATACTCTGTAAAAATATTCGTTTCCAACTGTTAAACCTGTGAAAGTATTTGAACCGATTCCACCAGTGGGGTAACGTAAATCATTGCATGAATTTGAAGGGGTTGGAAAAGGGGTAGGAGTAGAGCTACAATTTGAGTAGAGTTGAACTACTGGATTATAGTTTTGACTTGCGTTTACATAAATTGTTTGATTAGAATTCGTTGCAGTGAATTTAAACCAAACATCGTCGGAATCATCTCCAAGACAAGTGGCAGTTGTACCGGCTGATTTTGTTGCGTAGGTTCCTTCTGAGTTTATTTCATTAGCAACAGTCCCCGAAGTTATTTTAATAGCCCCATTACAATCATCATTTATTGGAGCATGGGTTACACAAGTTGAAAATGTTAAAGGATAGTTATTGGTTGTATTTTTATCATAAACCCTGTAATAGTATGTTGTATTTGGAGTTGTATTTAGAGAAACTGTACCAAATCCATTTGCAGGAAAATTAATATCATTACAAATAGCAGGTGTAATTGGCGTGTTACAGCTCGTATAAACTTCGATTACAGGATCATAAAGTGCGGTTGCATAAACAGATATATTTTCTTTTGTAGAGGTTGCTGTAAATTTATACCATACATCATCATTAGCTGCTCCTGCGCTTCCACTGCATGGACTAAATGATTGTGATGCATAAGTTCCGTCTCCGATGACTTCTTCGCAATTTGTTGATGGAATAAGTGTTGTAGCATTAATACAATCATTGTTAATTATTGGATTAACGACACAAGTACTGATTAACATGGTGTCTTCATTCACTCCATCTTTATCATACACTCTGTAGTAATATGTATTTCCTGGAGTTAGTCCTGTAATGATTTTAGTTCCAAATTTACCAATCGGAAAGGCATTATCCTCACAGAGTAAATTAGGTGCAGGACTGGTAGGACAATTATTGTAAACTTCGACTACGGGATCATAGGTTTTATCTTTTGGAGTTACAGAGATGAATAAGCTATCATTATTTGCAGTGAATTTAAACCAAACATCATCATTTGCCACTGAACCACAGGCACCTTTTGCGAACGACTCTGTTGAATATGTTGCGTCTGAAATTATTTCATTACAAGTTAAACCAGGAGTTATGTTTAAAGCATTGTTACAATTATCATTTTCAACAGAAGATACAACACATGTTTTAACCGTCATCGTATCTTGTTTCGTTGAAGCTTTGTCATAAATCCTGTAGTAATATGTATTTCCTTTTACAAGATTTGAAACCAATGCAGTTCCAAAATTCCCTTTGCTGTACAAATTATCTTCACAAAAAGCAGGAGTTATTGGTGTGCTACATCCACTAAAAACCTGAACTACTGGGTCATATTGACTATCATCTGGTGTAACAGAAATAAAAACATTATTTGATGTTGCGGTAAATTTATACCAAATGTCATCATCATTACTTGTAGCAGAACCACTACATGTATTTTCAATTGATTGAGTAGCATATTTACCATCTCCTATAGTTTCTTCGCAAGTATTATTTACATAAAGTAATTTTGCATTATTACAGTCATCATTTGATGGAGCAGTCGTAACACATGTTGTAAATGTCATCGTTTGAGGATTAACACTTTCTTTATCATAAACTCTATAATAGTAGGTGTTCCCAACAGTTAAACCATTAATTTTAGCTGTATAACTTCCTCCAATAGGAAATAATGCATCTTCATATAAACTGCTTGTACCTGTTGTCGGAGTCATACATCCACTAAATAATTGCACAATAGGATCGTATTTTAAAGAGGCGTTAACAGTAATATTGTGAGATGAACTTGTTGCAGTAAACTTGTACCATACATCATCATTAGCATCTCCTTTTCCTCCGGTAGATGGTGTACTTTGAGTCGCATAAGTACCATCACCAGTTGTTTCTATGCAAGTTAAACCAGGTGTAATTTTAGTTGCTTTTTCACAATCATCATTTGAAGCAGGTCTTACAACACAGGTTGTAAATGACATCATTTCTTTCGGAATATTTGATTTTTCATATACTCTATAGTAGTAGGTATTTCCTTTGACCAATCCTTTTACAATAGCCGTTCCAAAAACACCTTGTGCGTAACTATTATCATCATAAAAAGTTGATATGCCACTAGCCGGGGTGCCACAACCAGAAAATAATTGAACAACAGGATCGTAATCCATAGATGGTTGTACACTTATAAATGCAACACTTGTATCTGGAGTGAATTTAAACCAAACATCATCAGAAGCATCACCCATATTTGAACCTGCTACAAGTGATTGAGTTGCATAAGTTCCGTCGGTAAATTCAGATGTACATGTATTTCCAAATTTAATTTCGGTAGCGTTTGCGCAATCATCATTAGTCGGAGGGGTTGTAACACAGATATTGAAATATGGAGTAGTAGATCCTGTTGTTCCATTATCATATACCCTAGCATAATACCATTCTCCAACTGTTAAATTTGTTAGTTTGATAGATTCAATTCCACCAGTAGTTGAATTATTTATACAGTTTAAAGAGATTAGATTATTACAATCCCCTTTAAAAATTTGTAATACTGCATTAAAACTGGCATCACCATCTGCTTCTATGAAATGAGTTGCATTGGTTGCCTTAAATTTATACCAAACATCATCTTCTGCACTTCCAGTACATCCCTGCATTGATTGAGTTGCTCCTGAAGTTCTTCCTCTAACACCACCGCAGGGTTCTCCTGGTGAAGATGGTGAAATCTCAATTGCTCCAATACAATCATTATTCAACATGTAATTTTCTACACAGGTCTCAAATTCTTTTGTTGTGGGTAATGTTGACCCATTGTGGTAAACCCTATAAAAATAGGTTTGTCCAACATTTAAACCACTCAAGGTGGCTGTTGTTCCTGGTGTTGTTCCTGCGAAGTTTGCAATAGATGTAAGAGCACCACATGTTCCTGAGTAAACTTGAAAAGAGGCTTTGAAATCTCCAGAACTAATTACGGTCAAATAATGAATTGATGTCACAGCGGTAAATGAATACCAAACGTCAAAAAACGAATTTGAAGGAGTGAGATTTGATTTGCTAGATCCCGTGAGATCGCCAAGTGTACCTGAACAACTTTGATAGGGAGTGATAATTATAGGACTATTACAATCATCATTTGAAGGTTGAGCAAATACATTATTGAAATAAAAAAATAAAAAAGTGAGATATATTAGTCTTTTTAGAAAATTCATGTCTAAATTTTAGATAAAGACACGAATTTACTAAAAAAGTTGCCTATTTTAAAAGAGTTACGTTTCCAGTTTTCACATGTTTATACTCTTCAATTTTTTCTTTAAACTCAAGTTTCCAAATGTAGGTATCGTTTTGTACCAGTTCTTCTCCAAAAGTACCATCCCAACCTATTTTCGCATCATGGGATTCAAAAATTAAATTTCCCCAACGGTTGTAAATATAAAATGAATAATTCTGAGGATCATATCCATAGGTAAATACCGGCTGAAACGTATTATTTATTTCATCTCCATTTGGTGTAAATGTATTAGGGATAAAATAGATCACTGGTTCGGGCATGAATATTGAACTTGAAACCGTAACTCCACATTTTCCAATCAAATTTGAAACTGTTAGGTCCACGATGTATTTACCTGGGATTTCTGGGTATTTATGTTTAGGATTTTTGTAGGTAGATGTTGAACCATCTCCAAAATTCCAAAAGTAGTAGTTAGCATTTGTATTTGTTTGGAATTGAACTTCTGGATTGTAAAAGTCTATCTCAGTTTCACTTTGAGAAAATTCTGCATTCGAAGGTAAATCTACTACTTTTATATGTTGCTTTCTTGTGCTTGTATTTGAACATATTCCAAGTTTTGCAGTTATTGTTAAATCAAAAACACCTGATTTAGGGTATATATAATTTGTTTTTTGTCCAGAAAATGTTTGTCCGTTATTGAAATCCCAAGTATAGGTTGTATTTGGTTGTGGATTTAAAACTTCAGCTATTAGTGTATCAGTGATACAAAGTAATTTTTCATTTACCATAAAAGATGTATCAGGAGTAGGGTATACGAAAACAACTTTCGACAGTGTTGAAGGACATAATCTTTTAGGAACAATTGTTTTGGTACTATATGTCACTACAACTTTATAATATTGGTCTGGTTGAGATTTACTTGGGTCAAAAGTACCAACAAAAGGATTTTGAATACTTACATTATCGTCAGAACTCCATGTGCCTCCGGGAATATTTACACTTGGTAAATTAAAAACATTTCCATTCTTACATGTCGGATTTACATCAATAAATTGAATATTATCAACAGGGTTTATGAGCACACCCAAAGTAAATGAATTACTACAATTATTATTGTCTGTTACAATTAAAGTATAATTTCCTTTTGCATCCAGTGTTACGTTATTTATGATTGGTTTTTCAAGATCAGATGTGAAGCCATTAGGTCCAATCCAGTTGTATGTTTTAGCTCCATTTAATCCAGCTTCTAAATTCAGATTATCCTGTTCACAAGGAGTATTAGCAGTTGGATTTGCAATTGGTAATTCTACAGTTTCGATGGTACCTATAATATCATCTATGGGACAACCTCCATTAAGTTTAATGCTGTAATTATATAATTGAGTAGCTCCTTGAGGTATTCCAGATATAGTAATTAAGTTATTGGCCCAATTTCCGTTAACACCATTTGGTAAACCTGAGATATTTGCTCCAGTTGCTCCACTAGTTTGATAATAAATAGTAGTTAAATTTGATCCCTTACAAATTGTTTGATTATTTGAACCAACTGCTGATATTAGATTGATCGTATTATCAGGAATTAAATCGATTGTTCCTGTTTTAGTTACGGTACCACAGCCACCTGTTAATAGTATTGAATAAGTAAATGGATTTCCAGTTGTAGAAGATATTTTTCCGTTGATTGTAATTTCGTCATTTAACCATTGACCTGTGATTCCGGAAGGAAGTCCGGATATAGTTGCACCAGTTGCACCCGTAGTTTCATAGCTAATATTTGATAAGGCTGAATTTTTACATATTTTTTGTTTGTCACTTCCTATTCCTGAAGTTAATAATATTGTATTCAGTGAGTTTATGTTTATTGTACCAGTACTTGAAATATTTCCACAACCTCCAATTAGATTAATCAAATAATTGAATGTTGCGGTGTTATTTTGAGTAGGGGTACCTGAAATTGTAATGATATTATTACTCCAATTACCTGTAATTCCTAATGGAAGACCACTAAAAGTAGCTCCAGTAGCACCAGTTGTTGCATACGTTATATTTGTTAGTGGTGTATTCACACAAATTGTTTGATTATCTGTTCCTATATTTGATGTTAGATTAATCGTATTAATTGGAGAAATAATTATTTTACCACTCTTTGTGACAGTTCCACATCCTCCTAATAAAGTAATTGTATAGTTGAATGGACTTCCTGATGATGAATTAGGTGTGCCAACAATGGTAATTTTGTTATTAACCCAATCTCCACTTACTCCTGAAGGTAGTCCTGCAAAATTAGCTCCTGTAGCTCCAGTAGTTGTATAGTTTATTGAATTTATTGAATTACCATCACAAATACTTTGATTATCACTCCCTAATGCAGAAGTTAAAGTAATGGTGTTAATGGTTATAATTGAGATAGTTCCTGTTTTTGTAACTGTACCACATCCTCCAGTTAATGTAATAGTGTAATTGAATGGAGATCCTGTATTTGTTGTTGGAGTTCCAGATATTGTAATCGTATTGTTGTTCCAAACACCTGTTACTCCATTTGGTAGTCCGCTAAAAGTTGCTCCAGTAGCTCCAGTAGTTGAGTAAGTTATGTCATTGATAGGAGTGTTAACACATATAGATTGATTATCAGAATTGATGCTAGATGTGAGAGTTATTGTATTTATTGGATTTACAATGATTGTTCCAGTTTTTGAAATTATTCCACATCCACCAGTAAGGTTAATGTTATAACTAAAAGGACTACCTACATCAGATGTTGGGGTTCCAGAAATTATTATAGAGTTGCTTGTGAAATTACCTACAATACCTGAAGGTAAACCTGTGAAATTAGCACCAGTTGCACCAGTTGTAGTATATGTAATATTTGTTAAGTTACTATTTACACAAATTGATTGGTTATCACTTCCAACCGCAGAACTTAATGTAATTGTATTATTAGGATTAACTGTGATTGTCCCTGTTTTAGTAATTGTGCCGCAGCCACCTGTCAATGTGATTGTATAAGTATAAGGAGTACTGTTTGATGTTGTAGGGGTTCCACTGATTGTTATAATGTTATTATTCCAATTACCAGTAACACCTGTAGGAAGTCCAGAAAAAGTAGCTCCTGTAGCTCCTGTTGTAGCGTAATAAATATCACTAATTGGAGAATTATTACAAACTATTTGAGCATCAGTACCTGTAGTAGAAGTTAGTGTGATTGTATTGAGCGGATTTATCGTAATTGTAAAGTTGGTAACAGGACCAGTACATCCTGATTGAGTTGCAGTGACTGAAATTGTAGCTATTTGTTGGGTTGTTACTGTCGATGAGGTAAAAGTAGGTATGTTTCCTTTTCCAGATGCAGCTAATCCGATTGATGTATTATTATTAGTCCAGTCAAAAGTTACTGTTCCTTGTGGACTGGTAAAGTTAATAGCAGTAACAGCAGTATTACTACATTCAGTTATTGAATTTACAGCATCTACCTTTGGAGTACCACAGTTTACAGCAGTACAAGTGAATGTCTCTGGATCAACACAACTTCCTCCAACAGGTGTAATGGTTATGGTTACTTTATCACCAGGACTCAATGCAGATTTAGTAAAGTCAGTCGATCCAATAGGTAGAGTTCCCGTTACAGCTGTTCCCGTATTATTTACTAGATAGCTATAATTATAAGTTGCATTTGGAATGTTTGTCCAAGTAAATTGAACTGAATTACTCGTTGTAGTACCACAGGTAATTCCTAATGTTTGTTTTGGATTTACTGTAATAGTTCCTGTTTTTGTTATAGTTCCACAACCACCTGTAAGTGTTATAGTGTAAGTAAAAGGAGAACCAGTATTTGTTGAGGGAGTTCCCGTAATCGTAACTACGTTAGCGCTCCATGAACCTGTAACTCCAGCTGGTAGACCTGTAATATTTGCTCCGGTTGCTCCAGTAGTACTGTAAGTTATATTTGTAAGTTGTTTATTTACACAAAGGGTTTGATTATCAGTTCCTGAAGCAGAGGTAAGTGTGATTGTATTTAAATTGTTTATTGTTATTTTACCCGTTTTAGATACTGTCCCACATCCACCAGTTAATGTAATAGTATAATTATATGGACTATTTGTATTAACAGAAGGCGTACCTGAAATAGTAATCTTATCAGCATTCCATGTTCCTGTAACTCCTGTAGGTAATCCAGTAAAAGTAGCTCCCGTTGCACCAGAAGTTGAATATGTTATGTTTGTGATAGCTGTATTTAAACAAACGGTTTGATCATCAGTTCCTATAGCAGATGTTAAGTTTATAGCGTTTGAATTAGTGACGTTTACGTCAACTTTTGTTCTGGTACTTTCGCACCCACCTGATATTTGAGATACATAATAAGATGTAGCAGTTGTCAAATTTGGAGTAGAATAAGATCCATTTGTACCTGATCCTGGAATAGTTGTAGTAGTTGTATTATCTGCATACCATTTAAAAGTAGCTCCTGGATTCCCTGTTGCATTTAATGTTCCTGATTGATTCAAACAAACTGTTGTTCCTGAACATGTAGGTGGGTTTGGAGTTGAGATTGATATTGTAATTTGCTTTTTTGATGTACATCCTCCTTTATCTGTTACCGTAAGTGTTAATGTTTCTGCTGTGGATGTTTTAGCGGTAGCAGTTCCTGAATTGCTATTTGTTCCAGTGTAAGCAATATTCGATAGGTTTGTTGTTGGAGACCAAGCTATTGTTTGAATAAGGTTTGGGGTATCAGATTGGAAATCGATAGACCATCCAGTGATGCTTGATGTACCGATAGAAGCATATTCAGAAATCGCACCAATTAATTTCCAGGTTCCATTAGGATTTGTACAACTTAAAAGATTGGAATTCCATTGGCTTATGTCTGTAGCTTTATATGGTCCAGCACCAATAGGTGTTGTACCTGTAAGTGTTGCAGTTGCAGTTGGTGTAAACATAGTACCATTTAATCCACCTGTACCAGAAAGTCCGGTGGGTTGATTTATCAATTTGATTCTTTGGCCACAAGGGGTCTCTAAATACAAAATCGTGTATTTAAGTTTTGTGGTAGGAACATTAAGAGTTATTGAATTTATTTTCCAATTAGAACTATTAAGTCCAGATACTACTATTGGAGAAATCGCTGCTTTTGAAGCTGAATTTATTCCTGTACCAATTGTTCCATCCCAAGTTGTGGGCGCTGTCCCATAAGTAAAACCATCGTCAGGAATGGATACTGTGCCAGTAGATGAAAATATTTTTGATCCACTAACATTACCAGTTACATTAGCTGTTGCATTTAGTGTTAATTGATTACCAGGACAAGTTTGTGCAGGGTCAGGAGAAATAGTTATTGCTGCACCTAGAACAGATACTTTTTGAGTAAATACATTTGTACATCCTCCACCAGATACAGTAAGCTTTGCAGTGTAATCACCCGGATTTGTATAAGTATGATTCGTAGGTGTTCCAGTTCCTGTTGTACCATCACCAAAATCCCAAGTTAAACCAGTCAACCCAGATGTAGTACATGTGAAAACAGTAGGATTTCCAACACATACAGATGGTGCTGTGAAATCTGCATTAATTCCGTTTACAGTTACTAGGGTGTTTTTAACACTTAAACATCCTCCAGCATCATAAGTAGTTAATATAATTGGGAATGTACCTGTTTTGTTAAAAGTTTGTGAAAATGGTCCAATTGATGATTGTGATGTAGGGGAAGCTTCAGATGGTAAGTCCCATTTAAATGAATTGTAATCTGTCGATGAAGTCCCATTTACTGTTATACTCTCTCCAACACAAATGGTGCTTTTATCAACAGTAATTTTAGATTCAGGACCAACAAATTTGCTTGTGCCTCCCCAAACAACCGAGAAACCTGCAGATTGACTATCGTTGTTTAAAAATAAAGCATATGTTTTTCCAGCTGTAATTGTTAGTTCGTTGTTATATCCATTTTGAGGTGCAGTTCCACACCCTGAAGGTTCACTATTGGCGGTAACTGTTGTGCCATTTACCAAATTTGCAGCATTCTCACCAGGTCTTATACCTGTTCTTCTTTCTGTCGAGCTACTATTGCCACCATTAATGTCGCAACTAGATATGTTACAACTTAATAAATTTTTCGTTGCACAATTTCTAAAATCATTTATTTCAAATAAAACCCAATCTATATCATCTGTTTTATTTGCCCCCAAAACATCAAAATTAAGAGTACCAGTAGTTTTACATTTAAAATGAAGCCAAGTTGAATTTGATTCGCCAGAAACAGCAAAACATCCTACTGATGCTTCAGTTGTATTTAATCCAGACCCTGTTAGAGTTCCTACACTTACAACATCTTTGTTACAAATAATAGTTGCTCTATCACAATCGTTTGGAGCATTTAAGTTGGGGACTGGTGTATAATTATTTACACACAAATCAAATTTACCTCTATTTGAAGATGAAGTTGAAATTCTTATAAAATAAGTTGATCCAAGAGTTAAGCCACCTTTATATAGAGAAATCATGTTATCGTAACTTGATGAGGTGGTTTCACAGCGCAAATCGGTTATTGAACCTGTTCCGCATGTACCAGTAGATAGTGATATTTCAGGTTGTTTGAGTGTTGCACCAGTAGATTTGCCTGATCCATTTATTGTAATTAAAATATCACTCCCTGTAGCAATAAATTTAAACCATACATCATAAGTATTACCCGTCCCCCAACAACTAGCAATTCCATAAGTTCCAACTGTGGCAGTTGCGTTTGTATATGTACCTCCAGATGAACAATAATTCGATAAATTAGTAAGTTGTAGAGCTGTCGAACAATCATCTCCTTGAGAAAAAGTCAATTTACTAATAGTTGATAAAATTATTAACAGGATTAATTTTTTCATTTTAAAATATAATATTTTATGAAGACTTACTTCGATTAAATTAGTTGCCTAAACTTTATCGGTTAATTTAAATTCGCTTGTTTTGTGGAAAGTGATATCTGGGTAATCTTTCTCAGCCATTTGAAGTAAAAATGGAGTTTCAGCTAAGAAAACATAGTTGTCGTCTTTGTCTTTAGCTATGTTACCTGATTTTGTTGAAAGGAATTTTTTTAACTCAGCATCGTTATATGTAGTTAGCCAACAAGCTTTGAAGTAGTTTTTAGGTGTGAATCGACAAGAAGCACCGTATTCATTTTGTAAGCGATAAGCAATAACTTCAAATTGTAGTTGTCCAACAGTACCGATAATTTTACGATTACCTGGCTGTTGAACAAATAATTGCGCTACTCCTTCATCTGTTAGCTGGCTAATTCCTTTTTCGAGTTGTTTTGATTTTAGTGGGTCTAAATTTTCTAATTCTTGGAATAATTCAGGAGAAAAACTTGGGATTCCCTTAAACATGAACTTTTCTCCTTCATTTAATGTGTCACCAATTTTAAAGTTTCCCGTATCATACAGGCCCACAACATCCCCTGGAAATGCTTCATCTATTACACTTTTGTCTTGAGCCATAAAAGAAGTTGGGTTTGGGAATTTGAATTTTTTACCTAGTCTAACATGGTTATAAAAGGTGTTTCGCTCGAATTTTCCAGAAACGACTCTTAAAAAAGCAATACGGTCTCTATGTTTTGGGTCTAGGTTAGCGTGTATTTTGAAAACAAAACCTGAAAATTTATCTTCCGTTGGCTCAATTGTTCTTAAATCAGTATCTCTCGAACGAGGAGTAGGGGAGATTTCGATGAATGTATCCAATAATTCTTGAACACCAAAGTTATTTACTGCTGAACCGAAAAACACAGGAGCATATTCTCCAGATAAGTAAGTTTCACGGTCAAAAGGGTTATACACACCTTCAATCATTTCCAATTCACTTCTTAATTCATTTGCAGGAGCCTCTCCGACGATTTCATCTAGCTCTTCTGAATTAATATCATCTAACGAAACAATTTCTTTTGCTATTTTAGTTTTGTTTGCTTGAAATAAATTTAGATTTTTTCTGTAAATGTTATAAACTCCTTTAAATCTGTCCCCCATACCAATCGGCCAAGCGAGTGGACAAACTTTTATATTTAATTTAGATTCAATCTCATCCAATAAGGTGAATGGATCTTGTCCTTCACGGTCCATTTTATTAATGAAAATAATTACGGGAGTATTACGCATTCTACATACTTCCATTAATTTTTCGGTTTGTTGCTCCACACCATTTGCACAGTCGATCACTAGTATCACACTGTCAACAGCAGTTAAGGTTCTGTAAGTATCTTCTGCAAAGTCTTTGTGACCAGGTGTATCAAGAATGTTAATTTGTTTTCCGCGATATTCAAAAGCCATGACAGAAGTAGCAACTGAGATACCTCTTTGCTTTTCTATTTCCATGAAATCAGAAGTCGCTGTTTTTTTGATTTTGTTATTTTTAACAGCACCAGCGGTTTGAATGGCACCTCCGAATAAAAGTAATTTCTCAGTTAAGGTTGTTTTTCCTGCATCGGGGTGAGAAATAATACCAAAGGTTCTTCTTTTTTCTAACGCTTCTAGATTCTTCATGGTGTAGTTTTGATTCAAAAACTAACAAAGATAAGCAAATGAAATTTAGTATGAAAGGAATGTTAATAAACGAAAAAAGCTGTCTACAAGACAGCTTTTTTTGGGGAGGAAGATGGGTCTCGAACCCACGACCTTCGGAACCACAATCCGACGCTCTAACCTACTGAGCTACAACCTCCGTATATGAGTGCAAATATAATGATTTTTTTTATTTTGCAAATTGATCGTTGTTTTTTTTAATGAGTAATTTTTATGTGGTTGTTTTTGAGTTATTTGATTGTCAATTCAAGCATTTTTTTATCTTCTATATAACCGATAAGATGATCCCCAATATTTACTGGACCTACCCCTGCAGGTGTTCCTGTATATATTAAATCACCTACTTTCAGTGTGATAAATTGTGAAACATATGCTATAATAGAGTCAATTGAAAATATCATGTTTTTAGTCTCCCCAAATTGAACTTGTTTGTCATTTTTAAATAATCTAAAGCTCATATTTGATAAATCTAATTCATTTTTTTGAATAAAATAGTCACCTATCGGTGCGGAATTATCGAAGGCTTTAGCCTTTTCCCAAGGTAACCCTTTTTGTTTGCATTCGTCTTGAAGGTCTCTTGCTGTAAAATCTATCCCAAGTCCAATTTCATTATAATAGTTTGAAGCAAATTTTTCTTGAATATTCTTTCCAACACGGTTAATTCTAACAACAATTTCACATTCATAATGTAAATTTTTCGTAAAGTCAGGCAAATAAAATTCTTTAGATTTATTAAGTAATGCAGTATCTGGCTTTAAAAAAAATAAAGGGTATTCAGGAAGATCATTTTTTAATTCTATCGCGTGATCAGCATAATTTCTGCCTATACAAATGATTTTCATAGCGTTTACTAAAAGGGTGGAAAGAATAAAGTGTTTTTTTTATTTTTTGAATTTATTTTGAAGGGCTACAAGTTTGTCTTCAATTGAAATTTGGGAGTTTATTTCTGTTTTTTCAGCTTTTAAACCATCCATAATTTCTTTTAACTTTTGTTTAGTATGAAGAGGAAAGTCTGTTTGAGGTGAAATAAACCAACTGTAATATCCCGGTTCGATTAGGTTAACTTCTCTTATGGTTTTACCCTTATGTTTACCAAAATTATATACGGGCTCATTATTATCATTATAAGCTAGTCTACCCGCAAAGTCAATAGTGTTACCATTTTTTGTGAATTTTGACAGAAAATCTATATTTCCTTCTAATTCAGGATATCTATTTAATTGTGCTTTCAGAACTTCCCATGTAGCGGTAGTGTCGCTCATGGCATTGTGTGCGTTTTCTAATTCTTGATTGCAGTAGAACTTTAAAGCTGCAACTAATGTTCTTTGTTCCATTTTATGGAAAATATTTTGAACGTCAATGAACTTTTTGGTTGAAATATCAAAATTGTTTCCTGCTCTTAGTAATTCTTCTGCTAGTAAAGGAATGTCAAATTTATTAGAGTTGTATCCTGCTAGATCAGCATTTTCGATAAAAGCAACTATTTTTTCTGCTATTTCTTTGAAGGTTGGAGCATTTGCAACATCTTCATTTTTAACACCATGAATTTTAGTTACTTCTTCAGAAATGTGTATTTGAGGATTGACAAGTGATTCAAATTTTTCTTCAGATCCGTCTGGGTTTATTTTAAGAATAGCAATTTGAACTATCCTTTCTTTTGTGATGTTTAACCCTGTTGCTTCTAAATCAAAAATAGCAAGAGGTCTTTCTAAATGCAGTCGCATAAATATTATTTAAGGGAGATGTTTTTAACAATCGATTCTGTTGTTAAAGTACATGATGTCTCAAATTTTTCACTGTGTATAACTGTTCCGAGTTCATTCACTACTTCTAGTTGATACTCTCTGCAAGGTTCTAAGCCTGAAATAAACTTTCCGTCACGTGTTCTGGGTTTTATGAATTTTTTACGATTTGAGTCACAGTTTAAGCATTGTAACTGAAGTGAAATACCTTTGCCTAATGTCGTGCTACTTGATATTTTTCCGCTTAATATAAAACTTGTTTTAATTTCTTTCGATACAAATTCAACTTCATAAATATCAGTTTCACCTTTCACGCCATTTCTATTGGAAGAAAGATAACCCAATAAACCATCTGCTGTAGTGGTAAAATAGATGTCATCTTTTGTAGAATTTATAGGGTAACCTAGGTTTACAGGTGTAGACCAATCGTTGTCATTAACTTTAAGACTAACAAAAATGTCAAAACCTCCCATACTTTTGTCGGAGTTACTTGAGAAGTAAAGTTGTTTTTTATCAATGGAAAGAAATGGGGCATCTTCATCATAAGGAGAATTTATAGTTGGCCCCATGTTTTTTGGTAAACTCCAAGTACCGTCCGGTAGTTTGATCATGCGGTATAAATCCCTACCTCCATATCCTCCCGCTCTATCCGATGCAAAAATAGCAACAGTATTGTCTTCTGAATAAAAGATATGACTATCCCAATCTTTTGTATTTACTCCTTCTGTCTTGATTATATCTAGTGTGTCAAGTCTATCTTTCGATAAGTCTACTTCATAAAGATTACCTCCATCTTTTGCGTTATCAGCATAAATATACATTATTCTTTCGTCAGAACTTACAGCAACCGTTGCTTCGTTTCTATCCAGTCTACAAAAAGGAAGTCTTTTTGGGGTTGTCCATTGACCAGGGCCTTTTTTATAGCTAACATAGATGTCTTCAGTTGAAAAGTTGGTAAAGTCTTCAACGAATTCTTTGTATGTATCTTCTTTCCAAACTCTTCGTGAAGTAAAGTAAATTGTAGATCCGTCAGGAGAAATGATAGGCGCATATTCAGGATCTGGAGAGTTAATCGAATCTCCAACTGAATTTAAAATAATATTTTTTTTCGGATTTGCTTTGTATTTTTCTGCAACTTCGATATTCACGATTTTAACTTGTGCAAGCTTAGTATAAACGTTAGTTACTCCAATGTTTTCGTCTAAATATTTTTTGTAATATTCAGTTGCGCCCTCAATATTTCCAAGCTGGTCTTGGCAGTAAGCATAATAATAATACGTTTCGAATGGGCATCTAGTTTCTGTTGCTAGTTCATTATTATAATCTTTCGCAACATTTTTCAAAATCTTACTAAAAAGTTTGAGTGCTTCCGCATAGTTTTTCTTGAAGTGAACAGCAGTATATCCTTTTCTATAAATGAAGTTTGCATTCTTGGGTTCTCTTTTAACTAAAGCATCACTGATTAAGTCTGCGTATCTAAATTCTGAGCTTTCAATTGCATAATTCCACTCGTAAATCAATTCTTCTTTTGTTCCATAGGTAATAATCTCAGTTACATCTTTTTCTGCAAATTGACCGAAAGTATGATTTATAAGTAATGAAAAGAAAATGAAGAAGGTATATTTTAATTGATTCATCTCAAAAGCCTATTAAGTTTTTAATCTTGAAAAGTAAATTTAACTAAATTGCTATAAAGTGGTAAATATAAAATTTTTTAACTGAAAAAAAAAGAGGGACACCTCGGTATCCCTCTCTTACGTATTATCGTATTTTATAATTCTGTATTTATATCAAACTGTTCCAAATAATCAGCAACACGTCTTACAAATTGTCCTCCAAGCGATCCATCAACTACTCTGTGGTCGTACGAATGTGATAAAAACATTTTGTGTCTGATTCCAATAAAATCTCCCTCTGGTGTTTCGATGACAGCAGGCATTTTACGAACTGCTCCTAAAGCCAAGATTCCAACTTGAGGTTGGTTGATAATTGGTGTACCCATCACATTACCAAATGAACCCACGTTAGAAACAGTGTATGTTCCTCCCTGGATATCTTCTGGCTTTAATTTACCTTCTCTCGCACTTTTAGCTAGTTGATTAATAGCTTTAGTTAATCCTACTAAGTTTAAACGGTCTGCATTTTTAATAACAGGAACGATTAGATTACCGGTTGGTAATGCAGTAGCCATTCCTAAATTAATATCTCTTTTTTTGATGATTTGAGTACCACTTACAGATACATTCATCATAGGGAAGTCTCTCAATGCTTTTGCAATAGCATGCATGAAAACAGGCATGTAGGTAATGTTTTCTCCTTCACGCTTTTTGAACCCGTCTTTCACTTTCTCTCTCCATTTTACGATGTTTGTCACATCAGCTTCAACAAAAGAAGTTACGTGTGGAGAAACATGTTTAGACATCACCATGTGGTCTGCGATTAACTTACGCATTCTATCCATCTCAATGATTTCATCACCTTCACCTGGAATAGTTGTGATTTCTTTGTATTGAGGAGCAGGAGTAGATGTTTGTTGCGGAGCTGAAACAACAGGTTTAGGTGTTTCAATAATGTTATTGGTCGGAGTTGCAGAAACATTTCCTCTGTTTTCTACATAAGAAAGGATGTCTTTTTTCGTAACACGTCCTTCTTGACCTGTACCTGGAATAGTATCTAATTCAGAACCTGAAATACCCTCTTTATCAGCGATGCTTCTAACCAAAGGAGAATAAAAACGATTACTAGCGTTAGCTGTTGAAGCTGATGTGTTATTATGAGTATTTATTGGTGTGATAGGTACTATGACGTCGCTTGCATTAGAAACAGGTACAATTACTTCTGATTTAGGAGTTTCTGCTACAGTGTCTGAGCCATCTGTTGAAATTAAAGCAATTACATCACCCACTTGAGCAACTTGGTCCTTTTCAAAAAAACGTTTGATTAAAATTCCCTCTGCTTCTGATGGTAATTCGTTATCTACTTTGTCTGTAGCAACTTCAACTAACGGTTCATCCATTGCAACTGAATCGCCAATGTTTTTCAACCAATTCGTAATTGTTGCTTCTGTAACGCTTTCTCCCATTTTAGGAAGTCTAATTTCTATTTGTGCCATATTTCAGGTGACTTTAATTTGATGCAAAAATATATATAAATTGGGAATTGAGATAGTTAAATTTTATTTTTGACGATTATATTTGATAATGAATTTTTTAAAGAAATATACCAAATACGAATATTTATTTTTTGGAATACTTGTTGTTACCATAGTATTACGATTTTTCGATTTGTTTAACATCCCTTTCACTCACGATGAATTTAGCACACTTTTTAGAACCAATTTCAGTTCGTTTAATGAATTGATTGAAAAAGGAGTCAAGATTGATGCTCATCCTGCAGGACTACAGGTTTTTGTATATTATTACAAACAATTATTTGGAACTTCAGAATGGGTTATTAAAATGCCTTTTTTATTTTTTGGTGTTTTTTCTGTTTATCTCATTTTCAAAATTTATCGTGCTTGGTTTAATTTAACGTTGGCTTTTATTGCTAGTGCCTTTATGGCAACGATTCAATATACTGTGATGTATAGCCAAATCGCACGACCTTATTCGAGCGGTTTATTTTTTGTTTTGGTGAGTGTATTCTGTTGGGGGAAGCTCTTTTTAGAAAAGAAAAATACTATAAAATATTATTTCTTTTATGCTTTATCGGGTGTTTTGTGTTTGTACAACCATCATTTTTCAGCATTGATGTTTGTAATCATATCCTTTACAGGATTATTTTTTATTACTAAAAAACAAGCTGTAGGTTTTATTTTATCTTTAGTTAGTGTTTCTTTATTGTATTTGCCTCACATAAACGTTTTCTTAGCACAATTAAGTTTGGGAGGTTTGAGTGAGTGGTTGAATAAGCCAACTCCTTACTTTTTATTAGACTATCTGAAGTATGTCTTTCAGTTTTCATATGCCAATTTGATTCTGATATCTGGGTTATTGCTTTTTAGTATCTTTTCTTTCAATAAAAAACTGTTTTTTTCCAAGCAAACCCTACTCTTTTTTAGTTGGTTTTTTGCTCCTTTTTTAATTGGTTATTTTTATTCGGTTTACAGAGCACCTGTACTTCAATATTCAGTTTTGATTTTTAGTTTTCCTTTTTTATTTGGTGTTTTATTTAGTGGACTGAAAGAACAACGATTTGTGATAAACATGTTTCTTGTTATTATGATTGTTCTAACGAATGTTTTTGTTTTGATTTTTCAAAGAAGACATTACGAACTTTTTAATCAGTCTTGTTACGAGCATTTTATTCTGGACTTTCCAAAAGAAATTGATCAAGAAAAATTAATTTCAATGTTTGATGTTGAATTTTCGCATAAAAAAATAGTGAAATTTTATATGCATAAATATAAATTCAAGCGATCGATACATTGGATGGAGCAATATCCAAAGGTGGACGAATTTGTACAATTTTTAAAACAGGCTTCTAAAACTAAAAAATACTTTTACTATGCTACAGTCTTTGATGCTGATCCTGTTAATATTCAATTGATTCGTAATTATTTTCCTACGGTACAATTTCAACATAATTATTACACTGGAAGTATTTATTTATTTTCAACTATTAATGATATAAAAGAGCAAAACAAGTACTTTTTTGAAAAGAATCTCCCTCGTTTTTTTGCAGATTCACTCTCCGAATATTCAAAAGGAATAGACATTAATATTCCAAGTTCAGGAGCTAAGCCAATGGATATTGTCGATTTTAGTTTAACAACAAATCGAAATTATACAGGAGGTGCACATTTAGTGAGTGCAATTCAGTTGGGAGATAGTGTTTTGGATTGGCGAAGCACACCTTTTGATTCTTTAAAAAGTAATGTTATCAATGGAAGAAGAGCGGTTCATTTATCGGTTCAACTACACGAAAATTATTTTAAGAATCCCAACATTGTTTTGAAAACGTATGTCTGGAAATCATTAAAAGATACTTTTTCGATTTATGATTACAGGCTGAAAATTAGAAAAGGAAATAACAGATTATTTGGGTTGTTTTACCCAATTTATTGATTAACGTTTGTTTTGGAAAAATGTAGTGAGAAGATTACTACATTCTTCTTCCATAATCCCGTTGGTGATTAGTGTTTTTGGGTGGAATAGGGAAGGAGTGTGACTACAAGCTCCGCGTTTTTCGTCACGCGCTCCGTAGACAATTTTATCAATTTGAGACCAATATAATGCACCTGCGCACATACAACAAGGTTCCAGGGTGATGTATAGTGTACATCCATGTAAATATTTTGCGCCTAAAAAATTAGCAGCAGCCGTTATGCTAAGCATTTCAGCATGAGCAGTTACGTCGTTTAATTGTTCCGTTTGGTTGTGTGCTCTAGCGATTATTTGATTGTTAGCTACGACAACAGCACCTACAGGAACCTCACCTAAAGCAAAAGCTTTTTGAGCTTCCTGATAAGCCTGTTTCATAAAATAGTTGTCGTCAAACGGATTAATCATTGTTAATCGTTCAATTTCAATACGGCTAAAAATGCTTCTTGAGGAACCTCTACACGACCTACTTGACGCATACGTTTTTTACCTTCTTTTTGTTTTTCAAGAAGTTTACGTTTTCGTGAAATGTCTCCACCATAACATTTTGCAGTTACATCTTTACGTAAAGCTTTGATGGTTTCACGCGCGATTATTTTTGCTCCAATAGCTGCTTGAATAGGAATTTCAAATTGCTGTCTTGGGATTAATTCTTTTAGTTTAATACAGATTTTCTTGCCTAAATCGTAAGCATTACTTCTATGAACTAATGCTGATAAGGCATCGATTGGTTCCGCATTAAGCATGATATCCAATTTAATCAAATCTGATTTTTTGTATCCAATAGGGTGGTAATCAAATGAAGCATACCCTCTTGAAATAGATTTTAAACGATCGTAAAAATCAAAAACTATTTCAGCAAGCGGCATTTCAAAAGATAATTCAACACGATCTTGTGTTAAATAAACCTGATTCTTTAATTCACCACGTTTTTCAATACACAAACTCATTACTTGACCAACATAATCTGATTTGGTGATCACTTGTGCTTTGATATACGGTTCTTCAATACTTGCCATAGCTGAAGGGTCTGGCAATTCTGATGGGTTATTAACAATAATTGCTTTTTCAGGATCTTTTGTCAAATAGGTGAAATAAGACACGTTTGGCACTGTAGTAATTACCGTCATGTTAAATTCACGCTCTAATCTTTCTTGAATAATTTCCATGTGAAGCATTCCTAGGAAGCCACAACGGAAACCAAATCCAAGTGCTGCAGATGATTCAGGTTCAAAAACCAATGAAGAATCATTCAATTGGAGTTTTTCCATAGAATAACGCAATTCCTCGTAATCATCAGTTTCAACAGGGTATATACCTGCAAATACCATTGGTTTTACATCTTCAAATCCTTTGATCGAAGTAGTACAAGGATTAGCGGCGTTTGTTATGGTATCTCCAACTTTTACTTCATTTGCTTGTTTGATTCCGGAAATAATATATCCTACATCACCCGCTTTTACTTCGTTTTTTGGAGATAAATCCATTTTCAAAATACCAACTTCGTCAGCGTTGTAAGTTCTTCCAGTGTTAAAGAATTTAACTTTATCTCCTTTTTTGATTGTACCATTGATGATTCGGTAATATGCAATAATACCTCTAAAAGGGTTGAATACCGAGTCAAAAATCATCGCCTGTAGCGGTGCGTTTTCATCCCCTTTTGGTGGTTTGATACGATTGATAACTGCTTCTAAGATTTTTTCAACACCTAAACCAGTTTTACCAGAAGCAGGAATGATATCGTCCTTATCACAACCTATTAAGTCAATAATTTGATCACTTACCTCTTCGGGCATTGCACCAGGTAAGTCCATCTTATTTAAAACAGGAATAATTTCTAAATCATGTTCTAAAGCTAAGTATAAGTTTGAAATTGTTTGAGCTTCAATGCCTTGAGAAGCATCTACGATTAAAAGCGCTCCCTCGCATGCAGCGATTGAACGAGATACTTCGTATGAAAAGTCAACGTGTCCTGGAGTATCGATAAGATTTAGAACATAATCCTCCCCTTGAAATTTATAGTTCATTTGGATAGCGTGACTTTTGATAGTGATACCACGCTCTCTTTCTAAGTCCATGTCGTCTAAAGCTTGCGCTTGCATCTCACGATCTGAGATCGTTCCTGTAGTTTGTAATAATCTATCTGCCAAGGTGCTTTTACCATGGTCAATGTGTGCAATAATACAAAAGTTACGTATGTTTTTCATTCTCGAAAATAGCTTTAAACTTAGATTAACAAAAGTAAATCAAAAATTAATCAAAAACTATTTTAATAACTACAAATGTGTAGCTTTCAGTTTCGGTCTAAACGTTTCCAATTACTGACTATGATTTCGAGATCTGTCCGAATGGAATAATTTTTAGCGTATAAAAGATTGGTTTTCGTAAGTGGGTTTCCTTGATTTTTTTTATTATCAGTAGGAAATAAAATACCTGTTTTTAAATTTGGCAGTTGAACTTTCTCTTCATTGATTTCTTTACTATATCCTACGAATGTTTTTGTTCCTATAAAGCAGGCAAATAAATTTTTAAATAGACGCTTCTTGTTTTTGAATTTAAATAAGATAAAAGGTGAAAAAAGAATTAAAAATAGGGCCATCAAGATATCAAAAGTTCGTTTGTTTCTAACAGCATCTCTTTGTGATATTTTTTGATTATCAATAGTATAATATTCTCCATTAGCGTCAGAAGAGTTGCTACCTATTAAGAAGCTTGTGTCAGGTTGAGCAATCTTGAAAAGTACTTTAGAATTAGCTAGTTTATTCATCCAAGATATTATTTGTTGAGAACTAACATCTTTTGCGCAAAAAATAATTTCATCGATTTTATGAATAAGTTGAATTTGATCGAGTTGATCGATGATTCCTATTTCATTTTCTTTTTTATCAGTGTTTGGTGAAACAAGTACAATTTTTTGAATAACTTGATCGGATTGATTTAAAATTTTTGCAACCCGACTCGTTTCTTTAGAGGAACCTACTAATGCAAATGATTTCGGTTTTTCTCCATTCAGACTGAATTTTTTGCTGATTAATTTTGAAAACAAAAACCGCGTACTGACAATAAAACTAATTGTAGTTAAGGTTCCTGCTACTATAAATAATCTTGAAAATTGGAATTCTTTAGGGAGTAAACCATAAATAACAAGAATGATTAGTGTGCCAAATAAAGTTCCTTTGAAAATGTTTGCAATTTTTGTTGGGTAATCATAAAGTCCAGCATAAACCAGCGAGGTTAACCAGGTCAAGGTGTATGCAGGAAATGCAAATTTGATTAAATCTATTGGAAAGATAATTCCTTTATTTTTCCATAGTAAACTCAGTAGATATAAGATTAAAGAAATACTCGCAAAGTCAAATACAGGTAAAAAAGATTTTTTCAAAAAACGAACCATAATAGCTAAACTCGCGCGGAGGTAAATGGCCACATTGATTAAAATGGAGAATAGTTTTGCGTTGTTTTTTGAAAAATGTTTTTGTGCGAAAATGACCATCGCACGATAAAACACAAAAACATAATTTACCGAACTTTTTTTTGTGCTTTCACCTTTATAATGTATAATGTTTGTATCTGCAAAATAATAGTTTTTGTAACCACCAAGTAGGATGCGGTAAGATAAATCAATGTCTTCTCCGTACATGAAAAATGTTTCGTCCAAAAGCCCTACTTTATCGAGGGTTTCTTTCCGCATCAACATAAAGGCACCACTCAGTATTTCAACTTCATTTGTTTCAAATTCGGGTAAATAACCAAGGTGGTACTTCCCGAACTTTTTTGATTTTGGAAAAAGGTTACTTAGACCAAAAATTTTATAAAAAGCAACCGATGGAGTAGGTAGACCTCTCTTAGATTCTGGTAAAAAAGCACCGCTTCCATCTACCATATGAACTCCTAATCCTCCAGCGTCAGGAGTTGACTCCATAAAGGAAATCACCTTGCTCAGGGTGTCTTCCTCTATTACTGTGTCTGGATTTAAAAGTAAAACGTATTTGCCATTAGATGCTTCTATTCCTTGATTGTTTGCTTTGGAGAAACCGACATTTACTTTGTTTTCAATTATTAGTGTTTTTGGAAATTTTCTGCGAATCATTTCAACCGAATTATCCACTGAATTATTGTCCACGACAAAAACCTCCCCATTCACCGAATTCAACGCTTTGTAAACCGAATTTAAACATTGCTCGAGAAAATAAGCAACGTTATAGTTTACAATAATAATCGATATGTCAAATGAATGTTTAATGCTTAATAATAAAATTACTATTTAACAGTCTTTTGTCTAAACTCTTTTAGTCTTTTGTCTAATGTCTTTTAATCTAATGTCTTACTTTACAGCAATACAGGAAATTTCAATTGGAACATTCATCGGTAGTCGACTTACCTGAACGGTTTCGCGCGCAGGAGGATTGATTTCAAAATAAGATCCATAAACTCCATTAACAGCCACGAAATCATCAAGGTTGGTCAAGAAGATAGTCACTTTTACGATATTTGAATAATTCATTCCTGCTTCGTTTAGTAATAATCCAATGTTATCCATGATTTGTTTTGTGGATGCTTCAATGGTATCTAGTGTTAATTCACCTGTCACCGGATTTGTTGGTATCTGACCGCTTACATAGAGTGTATCGTTTTTAAGTACAGCTGGGCTGTATGGACCAATTGGAGCAGGAGCTCCTGGAATTCTGAAAGTTTGTTTCATAACTTATAATATTAATGGTGTTTAACTAACTTTGTACAAGTTTATGAAATAATCTTGAAATGCACATCACTCTAATTGACAACTACGATTCCTTTACCTACAATTTAGTTCATTATTTGGAGGAATTAGATGTAGATTTAACGGTGATGAAAAATGATGTTGTCGATTGGGATTTATTAAAAAAAACGGACGCGATAGTTTTATCCCCAGGTCCTGGATTGCCTATTGAATCTAATGATTTGATGTTGGTAATTGAAAAATTTCACCTTCAAAAACCCATTTTGGGAGTGTGTTTGGGCATGCAGGCATTGGCAGTATATTTTGGTGGTGTTTTGGAAAATCAACAAGAGGTAAAACATGGACTTTCTGAAAAGATTTTTATTACCCATCCAGGCGTTATTTTCAAAGGGATTAATACAGAAACTCCAGTTGGTCTTTATCACAGTTGGAAAATAAATTTAGGTTCAGATTCTCCCTTTATTGCAACTTCCTTTTCAGAGAATAAAGTTTTAATGTCTATGGAACATAAAGTCTTACCTATTTATGGAGTTCAGTTTCACCCTGAGTCTATTATGACGAAGGAGGGGAAGAAAATGATTCAAAATTTTGTGATGTCAATTCAGTGAAATTCTTTTTAATAAAAATTAATATATTTTTTAGTTATTCCTTGATTCCATTGTTTTAAAATTTATACATTTGCCCCTAGTTTAATTTTAAATTCACATAGAATGTCAAGTAAATACCAAGCTCAGATTGATGCTTTCATGGAAAAAGTGAGAGCGACTAATGGTCATGAGAAAGAATTTATTCAAGCAGTTCAAGAAGTAGCTGAGGCAGTTATTCCTGTAATTGAAGAAACTCCAAAATACAAAAACGCTAAAATTCTTGATAGAATTGTAGAGCCAGAGAGAACAATTTTGTTTAGAGTTCCTTGGTTAGATGACAAAGGTGAAGTTCAAGTGAACAGAGGTTACCGTGTAGAATTTAACTCTGCAATCGGTCCATATAAAGGTGGTTTACGTTTCCACCCATCTGTAAACTTATCTATTTTGAAATTCTTAGGATTTGAGCAAATTTTCAAAAACTCGTTAACTACATTACCAATGGGTGGTGGTAAAGGAGGTTCTGATTTTGATCCTAAAGGAAAATCAGATAACGAAGTAATGCGTTTTTGTCAATCTTTCATGACTGAGTTAGCTCGTCACATTGGAGCTGATACAGATGTACCTGCTGGTGATATCGGTGTTGGTGGTCGTGAGATCGGTTACATGTTCGGACAATACAAAAGATTACGTAACGAATTTACGGGTGTTTTAACTGGTAAAGGTTTAAATTGGGGTGGATCATTAATCCGTCCTGAGGCTACAGGTTACGGAACAGTATATTTCGCAAAAGAAATGTTGGCTACTAAAGGTGATTCTTTCGCTGGAAAAGTAGTTGTAGTTTCTGGTTCTGGAAATGTTGCTCAGTTTGCTTGTGAGAAAGCAACACAATTAGGAGGTAAAGTAGTTACTTTATCTGATTCTTCTGGTTACATTTATGATGAGGCTGGTATCGATGCTGAGAAATTGGCATTCGTAATGGAATTGAAAAATGTTAAGAGAGGTCGTATCGCTGAATACGTTGCTAAATATCCATCTGCTAAATTTGTTGAAGGAAAACGTCCATGGGAAGTAAAAGCAGATATCGCTTTACCATGTGCTACTCAAAACGAATTAAACGGTGAAGAGGCAAAATTATTGATTGCTAATGGCGTTATTGCTGTTGCTGAGGGAGCTAATATGCCTTCAACTCCAGAAGCTATTGAAGCTTTCGATCACGCAAGAGTTCTTTTCTCTCCAGGAAAAGCTTCTAATGCTGGTGGTGTTGCTACTTCTGGTTTAGAAATGTCACAAAACTCATTACGTATGTCATGGACAGCTGAAGAGGTTGATTCTAAATTACATAATATTATGGTTTCTATCCACACTGCTTGTGTTAAATACGGAAAACGTGAGGATGGTACTATTGACTATGTAAAAGGTGCAAACATTGCTGGTTTCGTAAAAGTTGCTGATGCAATGATTGATCAAGGTTTAGTTTAATCTATACTATTAAATATTTTAAAGCCGGTTCTGCAAAGAATCGGCTTTTTTGCTTTAAATTTACGACTCTAAAAATCGTTCAATGGAAACATTAGAAAAACGTCATATTTCTTACGATCGAACAGGATTCGACGATACTGAATTAATCTCAATTTATAAGGCATTGGTTAAACCAAGGATGATTGAAGAAAAAATGTTGATTCTTCTTCGTCAAGGTAAAATATCTAAATGGTTCTCAGGTTGGGGGCAGGAAGCTATTTCTGTTGGTACAACTCTAGGGATGAATGAAGATGAGTTTATGTTTCCAATGCATAGAAATTTAGGAGTTTTCACAGCTAGAAATCTACCTTTAAATAGGCTTTTTGCTCAATTTCAAGGTAAAATGTCTGGATTTACCAAAGGAAGAGATCGTTCTTTTCACTTCGGAACAAAGGAACATAAAGTAGTTGGTATGATTTCGCATTTGGGTCCTCAATTGGCATTAGCTGATGGGGTTGCCTTAGCATCGAATTTAAGAAAAGAAAATAAAGCAACGATTGTTTACACTGGTGACGGAGGTGCTAGTGAGGGTGATTTCCATGAAGCATTGAATGTTGCGTCTGTGTGGGATTTACCTGTAATTTTTGTTATAGAAAATAACGCATGGGGATTATCTACACCTAGTGTCGAACAGTTCCGTTGTAAACAATTTGTAGATAAGGGAATTGGATATGGAATGGATGCTTTCCAAGTAGATGGTAATAACATTTTAGAAGTTGTTTCAACAGTTAGAAAAATTGCAGCATCAATCAGAAGAAAACCAAGACCTTTCTTACTTGAATGTATGACCTTCAGAATGAGAGGACATGAAGAGTCTTCTGGTACAAAATATTATCCAGAGGGGTTACAAGATACATGGTCTAAAAAAGATCCGGTTGCTAATTACGAACTTTATTTAAGAGAAGAAGGAATTTTAAGTGAGGAAACGATTGCACAAATCAGAGGTGAAATTGCTAAAGAAATTCAAGATGGTTTAGATATTGCTTTTGCTGAAGGTAAGATTATTCCAAATACGGAAGATGAAGTGAATGATGTTTTTGCTCCACACGTTACAAAAGATACAATTAATACAAGTTCTCCTAAAACAGAAAAGCGTTTTATTGATGCTATTTCTGATGGTTTGAGGGAATCATTGAGAAAGTTCCCTGATTTAGTAATAATGGGTCAGGATATCGCTGAATACGGTGGTGCTTTTAAAGTTACTGAAGGAATGGTGGATGAGTTTGGAAAAGAACGTATTCGTAACACTCCGATCTGTGAATCAGCGATTGTTGGTGCAGGTTTAGGCTTGTCTATTGCAGGGATGAAATCAGTCGTTGAGATGCAATTTGCAGATTTCGTAACATGTGGGTTTAACCAAATTGTGAATAATTTAGCGAAATCTCATTGGAGATGGGGACAAAATGCTGATGTAGTTGTTCGAATGCCAACTGGAGCTGGAGCTGCAGCAGGTCCTTTCCATAGTCAAAGCAATGAAGCTTGGTTTTTTCATACACCGGGTTTGAAAATCGTTTATCCAGCTTTCCCTGGCGATGCTAAAGGTTTATTGAATGCAGCGATTGAAGATCCGAATCCAGTTTTATTCTTTGAACATAAGTATTTATATAGAAGCATCAAGGAAGAGGTTTCTGATGAATATTACACTTTGGAAATTGGTAAAGCCAGAACAGTAAGAGCAGGAAATAATATATCAGTTATCACATACGGTTTGGGTGTACATTGGGCTTTGGAAGCTGCTGAAAAACATCCTGAATTAGATTTGGATATTATTGATTTACGTTCGTTAGCACCTTTAGATACTCAAGCTATCTATGATTCTGTTGCGAAAACAGGAAAAGTGATCGTTTTACACGAAGATTCATTAACAGGTGGAATAGGAGGTGAAATAGCTTCGTTGATTAATGAAAATTGTTTTTCAACATTAGATGCGCCAGTAAAACGAATTGGATCTCTTGATACGCCTATTCCTTTTGCTGCTGATTTAGAACAAAACTTTTTACCTAAGCAACGTTTTATTGATGCTTTAATTGAGCTAGATCAATATTAGAATTTAATACACATAAACTAAAAAAGTAGGCTCAAGCCTACTTTTTTAGTTTATGTGTATTTTTTCTCTTAGGATATCAAATTCGTTAGTTAATTCTAGAATGTAAATTCCTTTTGTTAAGTTTGGATCTAAGTCGATATGTATTACATTGACTCCTTTGTTTGTCTCTTTATTATTATTAATTATAACTTTTCCATCATTTGAAAATATTTTTATTTTGACTGGAATATCATCATCTGTTGAAAATTTAATATTCACCTGATTTTCAGAGGTAGGTTTAGGGTAAATAGTGGGTTCATGAAATGATTTATGAATTATATTAATACTTTCTATGCTCGAGTGCGAGTATTTACCATCGAAATCGGTTTGTTTTAAGCGGTAATAATTAATCCCATTTTGAGGATAGTAGTCAAAAGTATGATAATGTGATGTGTGCGTTGTATTTCCTTTTCCTTTTATTTTTGTAAGCTCATTAAAATGAATTCCATCCCTAGATTTTTCTATGGTAAAATAATCATTATTAATTTCACTTAAAGTAGTCCAATTTATTTTTACTTTATCACCTACGTATTTCACGTTAAAATCATATAGTTCAATCGGTAAAGGGGTTGCGTCTTCAAGTCCAGGGATGAATTCAGAGAAGGTTGTAAGCCCCGTTGAAAGTAAATAACCATCAGATACTTTTCTGCCTAAACCACCATCTGGATTTATATTCCCTGCCATATTAAAATCATTCAGGTTATTGCTTGAAGAGGGTCTTTTCATAATACACTGACCATCATCGACCCAATCACCCAAGGTATAGTTTGTATTGTATAGTCGAATGGAATAAGTCCCTCCTGAGGGTTGAGTGTTTGGATCTAATTGAGTATACCCTTGACTATCTAATGTGTTTAAATTTCTTGTACTGACACCTGCACCTGACATTTGTTTTCCAAGTGCCGCAAATGCTGGTTGAGTATAATCTGCAGGAGTACCACCAACAAATTTTCCGTCTAAATAAGTTATTCCTGTAAGGTTGTTGTTTATTATTTCACTTAAAAAATAACTGGTTGAATTTGTGCCTTTTCCTAAAGGAAAACCATATGTAGAAGTATTTGTAGCAATATACCTTCTTAGATTTCCTTGAATAAAGCTTATGTTGGAATAGCCCGTTAGTTTTGAAGCGGTAGTACTTAAACAAATCAATTTATTATTTCCAGTGACAATCACACCATCCGTAAGTGTCGCTGTGTTTTCTATATTACAATCATCTAGTAGCGTTAAAGCAGATGAAGTGCTTGTGTTTTGTACTGTAAAATTATAGTAGTTATCACCGTTTGTTGTTACATTTTGATTTGATGAACCATCAAAAGTGACTGTGTTTTGTAGGTGATAAAAGTTACCGTTTGAATTTGTCCAATTATTGGTAATATTGATGTTGTAAGGTCCATTAGCAATATTAAAGACACTATAATTTTTATAGTTAGAGTTTGATCCATTGGTTGCATTTGTCACATCAGTGCTATTAGAACTGGTTTGTACAATAATGTTATCTGCCCATGCTCCAGCAATATAAGCTACCTGATCATCTGAAGTTCCATCTGGAGCTAATCCAGAACCTCCTGCAGCAGCTAAATTATTGAATGTGATTTCAATTAATATATTAGAAGTGCCATCCCATACAAGTGGTGTATCAAAAATGTGGGTGTTCCATGCTGAACCAGTAGTAGTTACATCTTTTGGAGTAAAAACAGTAGTCATAACTTCAGATTTAAAAGGCCAGTTTAAACCTGATTGTGTGAAAGAGCCATAATTGACCAAAGCTGCTTTGATGGTAAAATTATTAAAAGCACGATCACTGAATTTGGTATTTATATAAAAAGAAAGTGAAGTAATTAAGTCATTTGCTCCAACACCTCCCAAGTCAGACGCAAGAAAAAGTCCTTGCCATCTTCCAGATCTACCAGACCCTTTATAGGGACTGTTACTAAGCATGACATTTGCATCAGTGCCTAATGCACCCGAAGTAGATTGTTCAGTTGAACTACCAGAGAACCAGTTCCCTCCAGAAATTGTAAGACTATTATTAATATCCAAATGGCCATTCATAAACCTACTACCACCATTACTCGCTACGATCGGTCCATGATAAGTTGGAGCCATAACTCTTTGGTTACCAGAATTCGCATTGTAGCTTACAGTACCATAAAAAGTGAAATTTCCGGTATTTGAAGCTGTAATGGCGTCTGTATTGCTACTAGTGTATCCGATGTTTGTTACATGATTGCTATTATTACCCATACTAAATGCACCTGTAGAGGTTATTGGTGAATTTAAAGTAGTAGTTATAGCAGTATTCGTGTTACCTAAACTAAATGAACCATTAACGGTTGTAGCGCCATTGACAGTGAAGTTAAAGTTACTACCAGATGAACCTACGGAAAGATTACCTCCAATAGAAGTAGTGCCAGCAATGATTATTGTATTACCTGCATTGGATGAGTTGAGTGTAACATTCCCAGAAAATATTGATGCTCCAATACTTATCGTACCAGAACCTCCGTGAGTTAAGGTTAGACTGTTATAGTTACCAGCTGTAATTGATGAGGGGTAATTTGATAATCCTGATGGTATGATAATCAAATCAGTTGAATTTGGTACACGATTTAAATCCCAATTTGCTGCAGTTCCCCAAGTAGTGCTTGAACTACCATTCCATGTAATTGTTGCGGGTGTAGTTTCAGTGATATTAATACAATCTAAACGACAAGTATAAATAGACCCTGTTGAAGCTTTAAAAGCAAAGCAATAAGTTCCAGAATTTGTACAAAGCCAAGTATTTGCCGTCGAGCTAACAAAACCTCCATTGTCTGATGCACCAACATATAAATCAGAACCTATTATACCTGTAGAGGATTGTGATGTAGCTACATAGATACTCATAGCAGTGGTGTTTGTTGTATATCTACCTTCGTAGCTTAGTGTATAAGTTTTTCCAGCTGTGGCATAAAATGTAGGGGTAAATAACCATTTATTTGAGTTAGATAAAGGTAGTTCTGCTCTATAATTACTGCTACACCCCCCCGTACTACTAGAGATATCCCAAGCACCTTCAGTTGCTGAACCTAAAATTGTAGGGAAAGAAACATCGCCTTGAAAACTTTCTGTAACAGGAAAAGTTTGATTAAAATTATAACTTCCCATAGACAGAGTCCCACCATTTGATTTTTTTAAAACTAAACTCATTGTTATATTTCCACATGCAGTGTAAGTTCCTGATGTGTTTGCGATCGTTAAATTTTTATAGGTTCCTCCTAAAATATTTGTTCCACCTGTAGATAAACCATAAACCACAGTAGAAGTACCCGATGAAGCAATTGTTCCACCGCATACAACTATGCTGTTCAATGTTAAAGTAGTAGCAACAGTTTGAATCGTTCCACCATTTGTTGTTGTAAATGTACCATTTACAGTAACATTCCCTGAAGCAGTGTTTGTGCCTGAAGAATTAGAAAACGTTAAGTTGTTGTAAGTTCCCGCCATGAAAGTTTGACCACCTATTGAAGATGCATATTCAACCGTTCCAGCCCAAGTTTTTCCGGTTGTTATTGGTGTTAAACTTGTATTTGATGTTTTTAAAGTTCCTGAGTTAGCTGTAGTAAATCCACCTGATAAAGTGTATGTACTTAGGTCAAATGTACCTCCAGCGGTAGTTGTTAATGTACCTTCAACAATAATATTTCCAGCTGCTGTATTGGTTCCAGAAATATTATTAAGTTTTAAATTGTTATAAGTATAAGTATTTATCGTTTGTCCACCACTTGTTGTTGTAAATTCAACAGTACCTGTTGACCTTGTAAATGTTCCTCCTGAACCCAAAGTTCCACTTGCAATTTTTAAGCTACCTGCTCCTGTAAATGTAACTTGAGCTTGAGCTGCAGTTCCAGAAAATGTAATTCCTGTACAGTTTACTGTACCTGTTGAAATAGATAAAATGGTATTTCTGCTTGACGTCCCACTGCCAGTAATTGCTATATTCCCACAGGTTAGTGTTCCTGAACCAACAGCTAATGTAGAGTTTATAGAATTTGTTGAAACAGCATTCATTGTGATACTACCTGTACCTGCACCAACTGTGAGTGAGTTGGGACTTGTAATCGTTAGCCCATTATTAGCAGAAGCTGAATTAATAACAAGTGTTTTACAATTATAAGTACCATTGACTGTGATTGTATGTCCACTAGCTATGATTACATCGTCGTCTGCATCCGGAATTCCATCTGCGTCTGAACCTGATGTTAAATTGAAAGCTGTTGTTGTTCCTGTGCTCCAATTAGCAGATGCTTTAGAAGTAAATACTCCCTGTGCTTCTAGGGAATATGTTTGAAAAATTATTATTGATAATAACCAAATTAATTTTTTCATAATTATTAATACGTATGGAATTAATATTTTACGAAATAACTAATAAGTCTTGTTTTGGTTGCCTAACTTTATATTAAAATTAATTATAGAATAAATAAAAGTTTTTTATATGTTAATTTTTAACAATCTTGAAACCAGGATATTTTTTGATATCAACTACAAATTTTGAATCTTCAATTTCAGGATTTTCAACTAATTTACTAAGAGTATAAGTCATTACACTACCGTCTTTGGATTTCATGACCGCTTTTTTAAGTTCTAAATTGTCTTTAGCGATGTATATAATAATCGTATGGTAATCAACCTTTTTGGGGTCTTTAGGAAATAATTGTATAATATGTACTTTTTCACCATTAAAGGCTTCTTCATGATCGTATTTATTCTTAAATCCAGTTTCCCAAATAGTCATTAATTTTTTTGGGTTAATACCATCAGCTTCTTTATCATTAACATCAGCTTGATAAATTGCTTTATCCTCTTTGACTACAGTCCATGATTTGATTCCGTTTGATATCACAGTATTGTCTCCATAAGTAGCACAATATTTGTTCCCTTTAACCCAACCTTTTCCGATTTCACTTTGGTTGGTACCCGTAGATTGATTTTTAATAGATGCACTAAATTCAATTTGAAAAGATTTTAAAGCCTTCATTTTATTTGAAAGCTTATCTAGTATGGTTTGAGCTTTTGGATCATTTTCTTTTACTTGTTGTGAAAAAGTGTAATTAACACAAAAAAAGCAAATTAAGTATATAACGGTTTTCATTTTTGTAAATTGACTAGATTCAATTTGCAAATATCATAAAATGTGCCAAAAATGAAACAATTCGTTGATAATTTGTTTAGAATGTGAATTAAATAACAGGAGATGAATTAGACTTGTAAAATCTCCATTTATTGTATATTTGCAACATGCAAGAAATGATTTTAATTATTGATTTCGGTTCGCAATATACACAGCTGATTGCGAGACGAGTACGTGAATTGAATGTATATTGTGAGATTCACCCTTGGAACAAAATACCTGCATTAGGTGAACATATAAAAGGAGTAGTGCTTTCTGGAAGCCCTTTTTCAACGAGAGATCCGCAAGCTCCAACACCAGATTTAAGTGAAATTAAAGGAAAATATCCTTTGTTGGGTGTATGTTTTGGAGCTCAATACTTAGCGAATAATTTTGGAGGTGAGGTATTACCATCAACAATTAGAGAATATGGTCGAGCAAATCTTTCTTTTGTTGATAAAACACATGCGCTTACAAAAGGGATGTCAGACAGTTCACAGGTATGGATGTCTCACGGAGATACAATTAAATTTGTTCCAGATAATTACAAAATTATTGCGAGTACGCATGATGTAACTGTTGCAGGATATCATATTGAAGGTGAAACTACTTTCGGTATTCAATTTCACCCAGAGGTATATCATTCACTTGAGGGTAGTATTTTACTTAAAAATTTCATCGTTGAAATTTGTGGTTGTGCTCAATCTTGGACACCTGATTCATTTGTTGAATCAACCGTAAATGAGTTAAGAGCAAAAATTGGAACAGACAAAGTGATCTTAGGCTTGTCTGGAGGTGTAGATTCTTCAGTTGCTGCTGTTTTATTGCATAAAGCTATCGGCGAAAATTTACATTGTATATTCGTTGATAACGGGTTGCTACGTAAAAATGAATTTCAATCTGTGTTAGATTCTTACAAAGGAATGGGGTTGAATGTGAAGGGTGTAGATGCATCTGAGAAATTTTATGCAGCATTGAATGGTTTAACTGATCCAGAGTTAAAGCGCAAAGCGATAGGGAAAGTGTTTGTTGATGTTTTTGATGAGGAATCAAAATTAGTGACAGATGCTAAATGGTTGGGTCAGGGTACAATTTATCCAGATGTAATTGAATCTGTATCGGTTAATGGAGGGCCATCACAAACAATTAAATCTCATCATAATGTAGGAGGGTTACCTGATTACATGAAGTTACAAGTTGTTGAACCTTTGCGTTTATTGTTTAAAGATGAGGTAAGACGTGTTGGGAAGTCATTACACATACCTTCAGAAATTTTAGGTCGTCATCCTTTTCCAGGACCTGGTTTAGGTATACGTATTTTAGGAGAAGTAACTGCGGAAAAAGTACGCATTTTACAGGAAGTAGATTCTATTTTTATAAATGGCTTGAAAGATGATGGTTTATATGATCAAGTTTGGCAAGCAGGTGCGATTTTCTTACCGATACAATCTGTTGGTGTAATGGGTGATGAACGTACGTATGAGAATGCTGTCGCTTTGAGAGCTGTTTCTTCAACAGATGGAATGACTGCTGATTGGGTACATTTACCTTACGAATTTCTTGCGAAAATTTCGAACAAGATCATTAATCAAGTTAAAGGAATTAATAGAGTTACATATGATATTAGTTCTAAACCACCTGCAACGATTGAGTGGGAATAAATTTTGTATGGCTGTTCTTCGTGGAGCAGCCTTCTTTTTGATTATTAAGTGTTTTTTATGAAAAAACTAACTATACTATTTGTTTTTGTTTGGGTTTCATTCCTAGGCTTTACCCAGAGGACAACAGAGACTGTTGAGAAAGGAGGAAAGAAATACTATTTGCATACAGTTCAGTCTGGAGCAACTTTATTTTCAATTTGTAAAGAATATGAAGTTTCTGTCGATGAGGTTTCAGCATTGAATCCTCAATTAAATGGAGTGGTAAAGTTGGGTCAAAAAATAGTCATTCCAATTATTGGTGAATCAGCAAAATCTTTTTCGTACACGATAAAAGAAGGAGAAACGTTTTTCGGAATCATGAAAAAGTATAATCTCAAAGAAGAGGATATTCTGAAATTGAATCCGGGAATCACAAAAAACATATCGGTTGGTCAGGTGATTTTATTACCTGGAGATTATATGAAATACCGCAATGAAGTCAATCAAAGTACTAAAGTGGCAGATACAATTATTGTGCATGAGGTGCTTGAACATGAAACATTATATAGTATTTCGAAACGTTTTATGTTGACAGTGGATGAATTAGCGAAGTTAAATAATGTTTCTTCAAACCAAATTAAGCCAGGAATGACTTTAAAAGTTCCGATTTATGGTAAAGAAGCCAAAGAAGTTGCAATTCGGTCATTACAAGATGTAAATAATAAAATTGATACCGTTAAACCGATCTTAGAGAAAGCTAATACCTCTAAGGATATTTCTTTTTTATTGCCTTTTAATGCGGATAAACAAGGTGATCCCACTGGTGCAATTGCAACAGAATTTTATATGGGTGCTCAAATTGCTTTGGATTCTTTAGTGAAATTGGGTTATGAAGGAAATGTGTTTGTTCATGATGTTGGTAATGATACCAGTGATTTAATGCCAGTTTTACGAAAACAAGAAGTAATTTCATCTGGTTTAATAATCGGTCCATTTAGTGGAGATAATCTAGAAAAAACGGTTTCTTATTGCTTAGATAAAAAAATAAATTTAATAAGTCCAATTGTAGGAACAACTTCTTATTTAAAAAATAATCCTTTTGTTTTTAACGCAACAACATCAGATATTACTTTAGCAAAAAAGCTTGCTAAATATGTGTATAGTAATCATCAAACGGAACAAGTTATTCTAGTAAAGGTTGGTTCAAAGGACAACGAATTATACCAAGCTTTTCGTACTTCTTTTATGAAATTAGGTCCAAAAAAATTGTATGAAGTAGGAGAGAAAGAGTTGTCTTCAGTATCTAAAAAGGGTAAGAACTTAGTTTTTGTTGTGCTGAGTAGAGATCGCATATTTTCTACGACAATTGCAAATAGTTTAATGAATATTGCTAGCAAATCAACTACTAATCAAATCAATTTATTTGGAACGAGAGATTGGTTGAATTACGATGATATTCCTTCGGAAGTAAAGAATAAATTAAATTTTCAATATTGTGCCTCGGTGAATTTTGATGTGAATAGCGATGAAGTAAAAAAACTAAAGAAAATTTATCGAGCTAAATATAATACGCAGTTAACCAAATATGCTGCTCAAGGTTTTGATGTTACTATGCATTTCATTCAAACAAATATTTTAAATCTAGTGCCTGAACGAGGCGTAATCAATCATTTTCAAATGAGAGAAACCTTAGAGGGTAGTGGTAAGGAAAATGAAGCATGTTTTGTTTTTAAACAAAGCAACTTTAAAATTCAAAAAATTGCAGAGGTAAATGAATAAGGAAGAAATAGCAGCTGATTTTAAAGCATTACAACAAGAAATTTGTATTGGTTTGGAAAATTTGGATGGAAAAGCATTCTTCCGTTCAGATGAATGGGTTAGACCAGAAGGCGGAGGAGGTAGAACCAATACCATTATTGAAGGAGCAGTTTTGGAAAAAGGAGGAGTCGCATTTTCTGCTGTCCATGGACCTGTTTCAGAAGCGATGATGAAGCAATTAGGGATGTCGGAAGGCAACTTTTTTGCAACAGGTATTTCCATCGTATTACATCCAATAAATCCTCATGTTCCTATTATTCATATGAATGTGCGTTATTTTGAGTTGGATAATGGAACTTATTGGTTTGGCGGAGGAATAGACTTAACACCTCATTATATAGTAAAAGATCAAGCTGTTTTATTTCATCAACGCTTAAAAGATATTTGTGATCGTTTTGATGTTGCGTTTTATCCAAAGCATAAGGCGTGGGCAGATGATTATTTCCACATCCCACATAGAGGAGAATCACGCGGTATTGGTGGAATCTTTTTTGATCACTTGTCAGATAAAAATTCAAATTTAACGAAAGCAGAAATTTTCAATTATTGTAAAACCCTAGCGGGTTCATTTGTTGCTATTTATTCTGAACAAGCTCTATTGGGTAAAGATCAAAATTATTCACAAGATCAGATTGCTTGGAGAAATTTACGTAGGGGAAGGTATGTAGAGTTTAATTTAGTACATGATCGAGGGACAAAATTTGGCCTTTATTCGGGAGGAAGAACAGAATCAATATTGATGTCGATGCCTCCATTAGCAAATTGGGAATATGACTATCAACCGGTTAAAGATTCAAAAGAAGAAGAGACTCTTCAATTGTTGAGGCAAAAAATAGACTGGTTGAGTTTTTAGATAAAAGCAAAATCAACTCTTCTGTTTCTTTGTTTTCCGTTGTCTGTTTTATTGTTGTCAATGGGTTCACTTTCTCCTTTGAAATCGATGACAATTTTATGCAAGGGTATTCCTTGTTTTACAAAGAAATCTTGAATCACTTTTGCTCTTCGTTGCGATAAATCTTTGTTATACGCATCAGAACCATCAGCATCTGTATGTCCCGTCATTTTAATTCTTAAATCGGTATGATCAAGTACAATGCGCGCCATATCGCTTAAGTAAGTGAAATATTCAGCTTTGAGTTCATCTTTATCGTAATCAAAGTAAATCGGTTCGAATACAAAGTTTCTTCGTTCTTTTTCTCTGATTTCGGGTGCTTTTCTTTTTTTATTGAGATCATCAATAAATACATCACGCCAACTTTGGTGAAGCATAATCATATCATTGTCAGAAAACACAGCGTTAGATCGGTACATGATTAATTTACCTCCTGATTTTCTACCAGCAGTTTGGTTAAAACTTCCACTTAAATAACCAGTAATTGAATCATATTTGAGTGTGCATTCAATGGGAATCCATGGTGTTCTAGCATTAAGTTTCTTATTTTCAGCTATATATTGTTTGAATTTTATGGTAACACTGTCAATTTTTTGTCCTTTGATACGATGTATGATGTAATGCTCGCTTTTAGGGAGTTCATCTCTGGTTTTTCCAGTTAAGTTTTTATCTACAACGGTAAATTCTACAAATAAAATGCTAGATTCTGATAGCTTACTTCCGTCTTTATGAAGAATACCTTGCCAAACCCCATTAAAGTCTGTTTGCGAAAAACCAACCGATAAAAGGAAGGGAATAAAACCAAATACTTTGAAAAAATTCATACACTATTTGAACGAAACTGTAATTCAATTGTTACATCATTATATAAATTTTTTAAAATGAAATCAGTATTCAAAAAAATCGCTTTACTTTTTTTATTAATTGTTGCTTTTCAAGCTAGTTGTCAACAAATCTATGACTTTAAAGTAACAGACATTGATGGGGAAACCTATGATTTAAAAAAGCTTAAAGGTAAAAAAGTAATGATTGTCAATACCGCATCTAAATGTGGGTTAACTCCTCAGTTTGAAGAATTGGAAAAATTATATAAAACATATAAAGACCAAGGGTTTGTAATTATTGGATTTCCAACAAATGATTTCTTAAGTCAAGATCCTGGAACAAATGAACAAATAAAGTCTTTCTGTCAAAAAAATTATGGTGTTACCTTCCCGATGATGTCAAAAATCACTGTGAAAGGTAAAGATAAACACCCCTTGTATGAGTACCTCACAACGAAGTCTTTGAATAAATTAGAAGACAACAAAGTCAAGTGGAATTTTCAGAAATATCTGATTGATGAGCAAGGGGTGTTAGTAAGGGTAGTTGATCCAACTACATCTCCGTTAGATAATTCTATCATTCAATGGATTAAGAAGTAGAAATCTTCTTGTTTAGTTTTGTTAATAAATTGTATTTCTTCCCTTATTTTTAGTTAGTAAAACAGCCTCAAATTTTGTAAATTCGCTTTCTATTTTTAGAAAAGTAGTCTTAACATTTTCAAAATAAATATGAGCGAAGATTTAAAACAAAATGAGTATTCTGCGGATAATATTCAGATTTTAGAAGGATTAGAGGCAGTTAGAAAAAGACCTGCGATGTATATCGGAGATGTTGGAATTAAAGGGTTGCATCATCTTGTTTACGAGGTTGTTGATAATTCAATCGATGAGGCGTTAGCTGGTCACTGTGATACCATTCATGTTTACATCAACGAAGACAATTCAATCACCGTAAAAGATAATGGTCGTGGTATTCCTACGGCGATTCATACAAAAGAAAAGAAATCAGCTTTAGAAATCGTTATGACTGTACTCCATGCTGGAGGAAAGTTTGATAAGGATACGTATAAAGTATCTGGTGGTTTACATGGTGTAGGTGTTTCTTGTGTGAATGCACTTTCTACTCATTTACGTGCTGAAGTTCATAGAGATGGTCAAGTTTTCGAACAAGAATATAGTATTGGTAAGCCTTTGTATGATGTTCGTGTGATTGGCGAAACTGATATTACAGGAACCATGGTTACTTTCAAGCCAGATGGTTCTATTTTTGAGTCTACGGTATATAATTACGATACCATTGCAGCTCGTCTACGAGAATTGGCGTTTTTAAATAAAGGAATTACGATTCATTTAATTGATAACCGTAATTTTAATGAAAAAGGATTACCTGTTTCAGACAGATTCTTTTCTGAGGGAGGTTTGATGGAATTTGCAAAATATTTAGACAGAAATAGAGAAGCATTGATTCCAGATGTGATTTATTTTGAAGGAGAAAGAGAAGGTATTCCAGTAGAAGTAGCATTGACTTATAATACTTCGTACACGGAGAATATTCAGTCTTATGTAAACAATATTAATACCCACGAAGGAGGAACCCATTTATCAGGATTTAGAAGAGGTTTAACAAATACCTTGAAAAAATACGCTACCGATTCTGGTATACTAGCAAAAGAAAAGATTGAAATAGATGGTGATGATTTCCGAGAAGGATTAACTGCTGTTGTTTCAGTTAAAGTGCAAGAACCGCAATTCGAAGGGCAAACCAAAACGAAATTAGGTAACAGAGAGGTAACTGCTCCTGTTTCCCAAGGTGTTTCTGAAATGTTAGCTGTATATCTAGAAGAACATCCAAGTGAAGCAAAATTAATCGTTGAGAAAGTAATTCTTGCTGCACGTGCTAGACATGCTGCACGAAAGGCACGTGAGATGGTTCAACGTAAAAATGTAATGACCGGTTCTGGACTACCTGGTAAGTTAGCTGACTGCTCAGAGAAAGATCCTGCTTTATGCGAGATCTACTTTGTCGAGGGAGATTCTGCGGGTGGAACTGCTAAACAAGGAAGAGACAGACATTTTCAAGCTATTATGCCTTTAAGAGGTAAAATCTTGAATGTTGAAAAAGCAATGCAACATAAAATCTTCGAAAACGAAGAGATAAAAAACATTTACACTGCTTTAGGGGTACGTATTGGAACAGAAGAAGATTCAAAAGCATTGAATTTAGAAAAGTTGAGATATCACAAGATTATCATTATGTGTGATGCCGATGTCGATGGTTCTCACATTGAGACTTTGATTTTGACTTTCCTTTTCCGTTACATGAAAGAGTTGATTGAAAACGGATATATTTATATTGCAACGCCTCCTTTATACCAAGTTAAAAAAGGACAGAAGTCTGAATACGCTTGGAATGAAGATCAACGTGATCGTTTGATTCAAGAATTGAAAGGGAATGGAGCAGAAACATCAGTAAACGTTCAACGTTATAAAGGTCTTGGAGAGATGAACGCAGAGCAGTTGTGGGAAACTACCATGAATCCTGAAAAACGTACACTTCGCCAGGTGACGATAGAGAATGCTGCTGAGTGTGACCAGATTTTCTCTATGTTGATGGGGGATGAGGTTCCTCCTAGACGTGAGTTTATTGAGAAGAATGCGAAATACGCTAAGATTGATGCTTAATAATTAAGTGGAGAAATAGTAAAAGGTGGTTTAGATTTTCTAGACCACCTTTTTTTATCTCAGTAAGTCAACATGACCAACTTTTGAATGCTTATCTTCTTTCAATTTTTCTTTAAATTCTAATTTCCAGATATACGTATCATTTTGAACAATTTGATTTCCATACGTACCATCCCAACCGATTTTAGTATCATGTGTTTCAAACAAAAGTTCTCCCCAACGGTCGTAAACGTAAAACCCATAATTTTGTGGGTCATACCCAAAGGTGAAAACCGGTTGAAAGACATTATTTAATTCGTCACCATTCGGTGTAAATGTGTTGGGGATAAAATAGATTACTGGTTCAGGCATAAAAATGGAACGGGTAACAG
>JACCDO012433187.1_pt1 | contig 47537 bp, 34 predicted proteins | sample 7446101 | NCBI WGS metagenome assembly JACCDO01 (sample SAMN15323440, study PRJNA562643) | freshwater metagenome | isolation source: river surface water | place: USA:Blue River Watershed | collected 2017-08-16 | reverse complement strand
CCATATAAATCATTCTTTATTGTAAAATATTCTATACCATTATGAATCTTCTCTTTTAAATTTATTTTTATGTTAAAATTTCCTTCTAATCTCTTTCCTGATATATTTATTGTTTCTCCCTCTCTCTCGTAATTTTGTGTTTGATCTATAGGATATATATATTCTTCAAAAGGCTCTTTTGTTATTCTATTGTAACTTATTTTTTTGGGTGTGTTGTTATATAATTCTTCTATTGAATAATCTATTGTGTAATTTATATCTAATATTCCTTTTATTGTGTTTATTATCTCGAGTACTGATAACTTTTCTATTTTTAATTCGTTGTTTAATATTTTCTTCTCAATAACATTTATTAAATCAAAATAATTTTTATCCGTAGTTATTTTCTTTAAATATGTAAAAATAAAATCTTTTTTGATCTTTTCTAATAGTTTTTTAAAAATATCCTGAGTATTGGTTCTAAAATCAAATCGAGCTGTACTATCTGAATTATCAAATCCACCAAATACCCCTAATCCATCAAACCCATCAACCCCAGAAATAGAACCCGGATTAAATTTGGGATTTAAACTCGAATCATATTTTCTTTTTAAATCCTCATTTGAAAGTACCTCATATGCATATTGAATTTGAATAAATTTGTCTGGGTTAGTTGGGTTGGTTGGATTTGATTGATTTGTTAAATTTGATTGGTCGATTGAATTTGTCATACCAATTAATTTATCAGGATGATATTTTAATGCTAATTTTCTATAAGCTTTTCTTATTTCTAAATTAGAAGCATCTTGGTTAATTTCTAATACTTGATATAAAGTTTGATTATCTTTATTAATTTTTGATTTATCCTGATCATAAATATAATTCATTATTTAATTACTTTTTGATCTAATCATAAAATACATAATAAGTTTAATTTTAAATTTTTAAATACATGTTTATTTATATAATTAAAATACTATAATGAGTAATTTTGTTAATAATTATAATAATATCAATATGAATAATATGAATAATATGAATAATCCAAATAAAAATGTTAGAATAGCTAACGTTAATAACAGAGTAATTAATTCTGGAGCTAATAATTATTCTGAATTTAATCCAAATGCGACTAGTTCAAATGGATCAATAAATCCAAGAGATGCATATAATATGAAAAAAATTAAAAAACTAAATTCAGTAGATCAAGTTTATAACAAAGACGATTTAAAAAATCTTATTATAAGACCTGAAAAAATAGAAAAACCCAATATTAATATTGGAAATTTGATTGAAAGTCGTAAAGTTGATAATGTTAAAGATCTTGAGGAATCAACCAAAAAACGTGTAAACAATCCATACAAAGGTATTATTAAAGATTTTAATTATCAAAAAGAAATTAAAAAACAAAAAGATTTGGTTGTTCACACTGTAACTGAGGCTGATAAGGATAAAGTGGTTTTTGATGATAAAATGGGTAAATTTCAAACCACAATTAAAACACAAAATGATGAAATTAAAGACATTTATTCAATTGATAAACAAACTAAACATAAAAAAGATTTTGAATATCAGCACAAATATAAATACAGATCTAAATTAGATAATGTTGATGAGTCTGATTTAAGAGTTGATCGTATTGAATATTATAAAAAAGAACAACAAAAATTAGAAGATTCCAAAAAGAAAATTGATAACATTTTGTTGGATTTAATTGATTCTGGTATTCTTTCGGAAAATTTAGATTCAGTTGATTTGGATAAAATTGATACTGATAAATTAGAAGAAACATTAAAAAATACTTTGGGTGAAGACGAATATGCTAAATTAATTAAAGAACTTAATTAACTGATTCAATTTATCCAAATAATCAAATCAAATATCTCACATTAAGTAATAAATTATTATATAAACACATATATAATATATCTTTATAATAATGGAGTATCAACAAATATATAATGATAAAATATCAAATAGTAATTTTATCCCCTATAAAAAATACACTTCGTATAACAATTTGATTGATATAACTCAACCAAATAATTCTAGTCAAACTACTAAAACTACTAAAACAAATCCGGATTTAAATATAAATATTAACTCTGATACAAATACAACCCAGGATCTAAATCCAAATCTAAACAAAATTTCCGAATTAAAACACAAAATTCAAGAGTTGGAAGGTAAAATTGGTTTTTACAATAAATTTTGTTCAGATGACGAACATGATATCCAATTAAAACTTGAAAATTTAGTCTCGGATATTGATTTAATTATAAAACAAATTAATGTTTCTGTTGTTTCTAGTGCCCAAATAACACCCAAATCAAAAAAAATTTTCGAATTTGATTGTTAATTATTTGATTAATTGATAATTTTATTTATTTTACTAATTATTATAATTATTTAATCACACATATTATTTTCTTCAAATATAATATAAATATTAATAAAAATGTTTACAAATAATTTAATAGGAGGAGGATTATTTAGTTGGGGTAAACCCGAAAATAAATCTGAAAAAGAGGTAGACCCAAAATCTACTAAACCTAAAGTATTTACAAAAGAAGATGAAACTAAATGGTTCGATAATATTAAAAATTATATGAAAAACTTAAAAGATCTTGATATATTTTTAAATAAATATGAAATTTCAAAAAATATTATTCATTCACTTAATGAAAATTTAAACAAAGACAATGTAACTATTGATGCGTTAATTAATAATATTAAAAAAGATCAAAACAAATTAGCTGATGATTCTATGAAAAATGAATGTGAAAAAGTAATCGAAGAGATTAAAAAAAATAAATTAGGAGAAGGAGAATTAACTAAATCAGCATCTCTTCAAAAACAAGTTGTAGATAAATTTAATGAACAAGTTATGACATATGCTAGTCTGGTAAATGTTCCTTCCAAATCAGGAGATCTTGTTAAATTTGTAGAATCTGTACAAACTGATAAAGGTCTACTTCAAAAAATAATAATTTGTGCTGCACCAAAAATAATAGTTGATACAAGTATCATAGATCTAAAAAAGAAGGTTGATAGTATTTGTAATGTAATTAATATGTTTAATACAGATAAAGAAACTTCTCAATATTTTCTAGATATTAATAAAATTAGAGTTGTTGTTGATTATTATCATTTTATTTATGTGTATACTATATTAAAAGAAGTAGAAAAATTTAAATCCCAAGGTTTAAGTGATTCCTATATATATGCATACTTATTAAATGCATTATATGATGAACCAAGAATAACTAAAAATTATATTAGAATAATGGATAGATTATTAAATGTAAATGATAAGGGAAGTTCTGAACTAAATCAATTTTATACTAAAATGAAAATTACTGGAACAGATGGCTTATTAAAAACTGAAAATTTAAAAAATATTCAAGAATTGTTAACAAAAAATGTTTATCCTGCAGATACTGAATTTTTATTATTTATTAAAAATATTAAGGATAGAAAACAGGAAGCAATCAAAAATGTAAGTGTTGAAAGATCTGATTTATCTGAATCTATGCAAAATACATTATATACTGAAAAAGAATTTAAATCAGATTTAAATAAAAAAACAAAGTTGGATAAAGTACAAGAAGCTGTTAGTGAAGGAGTTTCTCAAGGAGCCAAAACTGTTAGTAAAGAAGTTTCTCAAGGATTTTCTAAACTTGTAAAAAATATTGTTGGTACAGGAGCTAATACTGGTAATGGAGAAGTAGATAAATCTCAAGTTACGGCTCAAGCTAAAGAAACAGATAAACAAGGTGGTAATGGCATATTAAGTTTTAAACAATTCCAAAGTTTGTCACAAGATCAAAAAGCGAACATTCTTAAGGGTGGTAGTGTTATCAATATAGAAAAAGAGGCTGAAAAATACATTGATCCTGATATATACAAAAAGATATTTTTTCAGCCTACTGGTAAAAGAGAACTATTATTTAAATTAAGACCTATTGATTTTAATATTGTATTTCCTAATCCTGATGTAAGTTCAGATGCCGAATCCAAGAAAAAAGAATTGGTACAAGCAAAATACAAACTCTATAATGATTCATTAGATAAATTTTTATGGTTTGGATTTGTATTGTTCCTATATAAAAAATATCAATTGTCAAAAGATCTAATTGCATCAATAAATGGAAAAATTAAAAATCAAGAGAAAAAAATCAAATTTGACAAAGCTGGTGATATTGATATTACTTGTTTGACAAGACAAAAATCTGATCCAGATGACGGGTCTTGTGAAGATCAAGAACAACAAGGTGGTGGATCAACCGATCCTTATTACCATAAATATCTTAAATACAAACAAAAATATTTGGATCTTAAATCAAAAATGTAATTTATTTTATTTATTAATTTATTAAAAATTTATTTTTTTTATTTATTAATTATTTTTTTATTAATTTAATAATTATTTTTATTTTGAATTGAATTTAAAATTTTGTTGACTGGATTATAATATTAAGGGATGAACGTGAATACAAAATCAATGAGTAATATTAACAAACGTAAAAGTAATGGGTCGGACAAAACTAATCCTATTAAAAGATCTAAACTAAATGAAAGTCAAGATCTTAGAATTAAACCTGGGTCTAATACTAATAAGAAACCAAATACCAAACCTACCCAAACTAAATCTAATCCTAATCCCAAACCTAAACCTGGAACTGATTCTGACTCTGATTTAGATTCGGGTTCTGGGTCAGATTCGGATTCTGAGTCAGATTCTGAATCATCAGATTCATCAGAGGTTCCTACTGAACCCAGTTCAAATACAGACGTATCCAATGTATTTTTTGATTCGGATGATTCTTCAGATAGTGAAAATGAATATGATGAATTCAAACCAGAATTATTTGCTTTAAATTTACTAAAGAAAAAACACAGACACAATAAAAAATCAGGACATTCAGTTGTAGCCAAATTATTCCATGAATCAGTAGTCATGTTAGATATCAAATATAAAAAAACTAAGAATCAAACAGCCAAAACTAGATTTAAAAAAATTTTAGATGCTTGTAAGGAATTAGATAATGAACTGAGAAACCAAATTGATCAATTAAAAAGATCTTTTAAAATTAATGAATTTATTAAAAAACAACAAGACAAAATTAAATCTGATGATTCGGATGGGTCTGGATCTGAATCTGGGTCTGAATCTGGGTCAAACTCAAACCTTAACCAAATGAATCCTGATTTAAACAATTGGTTATCCGGGTACAAAAACCAACCGGATTCTAAACTAGATGATATCGTGTTCACAATATTATTTACTGATCAAAACAATATGATTGGGTCAAATAATTTTAATTCAATTGATTTTTCCAAACTATTTGAAAATATGGAAAATTATAATGAGGAAGATGACCCAGATTATGAAGAAGATGGAGAAGATGGGGAGGATGGAGCTGAAGGGGAAGAAGGAACTGAAGGGGAAGGAAAAGAAACAGATAAACAAGATCAAACTAATCAAACTAATAAGAAAACTCCTCAAGCCAAACCCACTAATATAGATAAGGAATTTGAGGAACTATATGATCAGGACAATATTACTACACAAAACGGGTTAAAATATTTCAAAACATTATCAACCGAAAAGAAAAGATTATATTTAGAAAAACTCAAACAAGTCAAACAAGCATTAAAGGATGAAGAAAAGCGACCAAACTATATGAAAATATTAGATTGTGAGACAACAGAATCAAATAAAGCAATAATTCTTCAAAAAATAAATACATTTGAAAATATTAGAGGATCAAGTGAATTTTACAAATTAAAGAATTGGATTAATAAAATTATGAAAGTACCTTTTGGAAAATACGTTAAACCTCCAGTAGTTAAATCAGATGGTCCAATTAAAATTCGTGAATATCTAAAAGGAGTACGTAAACATTTGGATGATGGTATTTATGGACATGAAACCACCAAAGATCAATTGATTAAAATTCTAGCCCATACTATAACTAATCCCCAAGAAGGTGGTAATGTATTTGCACTCCAAGGGCCTCCAGGTGTTGGTAAAACAGCTTTGATTCAAGATGGTGTTGCTAAAGCATTAGGTAGACCTTATTCATTTATTAGTTTAGGTGGTGCAACAGATTCATGTTTCCTAGAGGGCCATGATTATACATATGAAGGATCTAATCACGGTAGAATTGTTGAGGTATTACAACAAGCTGGTGTAATGAATCCAGTAATTTATTTTGACGAATTAGATAAGGTATCAGAGACAGCTAAAGGTGAGGAAATCATTAATATTCTGATGCATATAACAGATTCAACACAAAACTCACATTTTAATGATAAATATTTTGGAGGTATAGATTTTGATTTATCTAAGGCCATCATTATATTTTCATTCAATGAAGAACAAAAAGTATCTAGAATTTTACGTGATCGTATGAAGATTATTAGAGTAAAGGGCTACAAAATGTTAGACAAATTAAATATTTCTAAAGATTATTTGATTCCTAAGATGCTCAAACAAATAGGATTAGATGATATTCAAATAGAATTTTCAGATGAAATTTTAACTTGGATGATTGACACATATACAAATGAAGGTGGTGTACGTAGATTAAAAGAATTATTTAATGATATTTTGTTAGAAATCAATTTGAGAAAACTAGAAGATAGTAAAATTAATGGAACTGAAATTAAAGATAAAATTGTAATAACTAAACAACTTTTAGAAGATGATTTAATTAAAAAGAAAAGAAAAATAGAACATCTTAAAATCAATTCTGAACCTAAAGTAGGAGTTGTAAATGGTTTATGGGCCAATGATTTAGGTGTTGGTGGCTTAATACCAATTGAATGTTGTTGGATTCCAGCAACTGATAAATTACAGTTAGAACTAACAGGTATGCAAGGTCAAGTAATGAAAGAATCAATGTCTGTAGCAAGAACAATAGCATGGAGAATATTACCTGATGAAATCAAAGATTCTATCAATGAAAAATGGAAAAATACATTTGATTATGGAATACATATACATTGTCCAGATGGAGCAACACCAAAAGATGGGCCAAGTGCAGGTGGAGCTATCACCACATGTTTAATTTCCTTGTTAACCGGAATTCCAGTTGATAATACTGTCGCAATGACTGGAGAAATTAACTTGAAAGGACATATTACAGCTATTGGAGGACTAGAAGAAAAAATATTTGGAGCCAAGAAAGCAGGAGCTCGTAGAGTACTATGTCCTAAAGAAAATTCAACTGATCTCAAAGAAATTACCAATAAATTCCCCGCATTATTTTCAGATGACTTTGAAGTCAAAACTGTTGAAACTATCTGGGAAATTCTTGATATCGTTATGGAAAAAAATAATTGGATTAGATTTGATTAATTAACTGATTAATTTAATAATTTAATAATTTCATTTAATAATTTCATTTAATAATTTTATTAATTTTATACAAATTTAATAATATTACAAAAATTCATTTTAATAAATATATTATTTTTTAAATCTAAACACTATTTAACATATGTAAAAAATTAAATCAAACTAAAATAAATATATTAAAACTGGGGTTTATAACACTATAAAATTAAAACTAATGACCATTTAATCAACTCAAACTAATAAATCTAAATATATAATTAAACCAAGATCTAAAGTGTATTTTGAGCTCGAATTAAATAAAGATATTAATAAAAATAACTTAATATTTTAATAAAAAAATTAATAAATTAATAAAAAATTAAAATTTTTAATAAATTAATAAAAAAATTAAAAAAAATATTTTTTTAATTAAATAAAAAAGTTTTTTTGAAAAAAAATTAATATTTTTATTATTTTTTTGAACTTCCAACTCTCTCAAGTATTAAAAAAGTCCGTTTTTTTAGAAAAAGCATAATTTTAAAAATAAAAGCCTAATTATGCTAAAAAAAGCATAATTTTTAAGAAAAATAGGTAAATTTTGAGAAAAAGAATTTTTTATTTAAAAAAATATATTTATATTTTATATATAAGCCAATAAACTATGGTAAATCATGTATGTTTAAATTGTGGTAAAATTTTTAATAAAAAGTCGACTTTTATAAATCATACTGAAAATAAAAAGAAACCCTGTCTATCACTTCAAGGTCAAATTTTAGATCAAAAAAGCATAATTTCTTCAAATTTACGTCAAAAATCTTCAAATTTACGTCAAAATCCGTCAGAGGAAATTTTAACTTTAAGACCAAAATTTTCAAATTTAAATGAAAAAAATGATATTTTAGATGATGTTGTGTCTGATGAAGATGTAGAATGTTCAGACGATAATAAAAAAGTAATAGAGCTAAAGTGTATGCACTGCCATGCTACTTTTAAGAGAAAGGATTATTTAAAAATACATATGGAGATGAGATGTAAGGTAAAAAAGTTACAAAATCAAGAGAAAGAGGAGATATTTCAAGAGTTATTAAAAAAGGATCAGTTATTAGAGGAAAATAATAAAAAGTTAGAAAAGTTGATAGAATTCAATCAAGAGATATTAAAAAACCAACAATTGTTACAAAAAAATAATGAAAGTTTACAAAGAAATAACAAGACATTACAAACTAAGTATGATGTTATAACAAAACAAAATGTAAAATTACAAACACAGATATCAGATATAATTAATAAAAATATCAACAAAAATATAAGTAAAAAAATAACAAAAAATATAAATTCAAATGTTAATAATCAAATTATTAATAATAATATAAATATAAATCCATCGATTCAATTGGTAAAGTTTGGTGATGAAGATTTCCATAAAATAAAATTAAAATATTTTATTGATCCAGCTACAAAGAAACACGGAAAGTATGCTTTCTTAGATTTAACTGAAAATATACATTTTAATCCAGAATATCCTGAATATCAAAATGTATATATATCTGATATAAATAGGGAAAAGTTTATGATATTTAATGGTGAAGAATGGGTGTTGAAGAAAAATAATGTAATTTATGAGGTGATTGAGAATTTATTTAAATTTTGTAGAATGAAATATGATGAAACAAAACAAAAATATAAAGATAATAAAAAAATGATTGATAAAATTGATTCAATGTTTTTGAAATATTTTAATTTATTATCAGGAGATTTTGATGATTCAGATCCTAATTTAATTAAAAGAGCTGAAGAATTTCAAGCTATGGTTAATAACGAAATCAAATTGTTACTTTATAATAATAAAGATAATGTTATTGAAAATTATAACAATCTGGTTAAAAATTTAACTAATAAAACTGATGAATTATTAGAATATCAAAAGTAAAAAATTAACAAACAACAAATAATAAATAAATTATAATTATTTTTGTACCAGATCAATTTGTGTATCGAAAGGTGGTTTAGTTTCCAGGATCATGGGTACATTTTTATAAGGTAAAATAAATTTAATCAACTGATCCACTTTGATATAACCTTTACCGATTTGTTCATGTCTATCAATGTGTTCTCCTACTTGGTGAAATGAATCATTTAAATGTATCAATTTAATTTTTTGTTTAACGGGTTCAAATATTTTATGAACTTGTTTAATAACTTTATCAGAATTAAGATCATAACCGGCTTGAAAAATATGACAAGTATCAATACAAATTCCGATATTATCATAGAAATCCAAATTTTTAAATCGCAAAATAAAATCGACTAATTCATCCAGATCAAATAACATTTCACCACCTTGTCCAGAAGATGTTTCAATCAAAAGATTAACTTGTAATTTTTTTGATTTAATTTTACTAAATAACTCGATAATAAATTTAACCATATTGTTATAAACAAAATCAGGATCAAATTGTTTTTTAACATTTTTTCCAGTATGTAAAACTATACCAGAATAATTAATTTTGCTCCCATAAATTATTTCTCTGATCAAAATATCAATTCCAATATGATACAAATCAGTTTGAGATGGTAATAAATCTGCACCCATATTAATTTGATAAGATGCATGTACAAAAATATTTTTATAATCTGAAAGAGTATTTTTAATTAATTTCAATTCATCTTTATCAAGTTTAGATTTAGAAAACATAACTTGGATAGATGAAAAATCCTTACTCATTTGTTTAATCACAAGACTATCTTCCAATGCATATTCAGGAACATCTGAATCATAATCCATTGGTAAACTAATACTATATCCAATATCAAATTTCATTTATAATAATTATACTATTATTAATAATAATATATATTGATATTAAATAATAATAAAAAATGAATAAATAAAAGAATATAGAATAGGATATAGATAAAATGGATGAAAACGAAGATATAGAGGGAACAGGTGGGATCCAAGTGGATTATATAAATGAAGAGGCTAAAAAACACAATATACAATTTTTAGTTGATAAATATATACCAAAAAACATATCTGATATATTTAGCGTAGAAGATGAGTATTATAAAAAAATAACAGGGATAGAAGAGGAAAAAGATTCATGGAAAGAATCACTACCATCCAAATGTTATTTTCATAGAGAAATATTTAAAAAATTAAAAAAGATAAGTCAAGATAATGGATTACCCCATATAATATTTTATGGAAATCCAGGATCAGGAAAAAAAACAATGATAAATTTGTTTTTAGAAATGATTTTTGACAATTCAGTATATAAATTAGATGATTCCAAATATACAGTAATAAGTTCAGGAAATATAGAAAATGAAGTAATTGTAAAACAAAGTGATCATCATATAATAATTGAACCAAATAATAATAATTTTGACAGATATTTAATTCAAGACATTGTGAAAGAATATGCAAGAAGATATCCCTTGTGTATATTTGAGGAGAGTAGAAGTTTTAAAATGGTTCAAATAAATAACTTGGATAATTTATCATATTATGCACAAACTTCTCTTCGTAGAACAATTGAAAAATATTCAAAAACATGTAGATTTATAATGTGGTGTTATTCATTATCAAAGGTAATTGAACCACTAAGAAGCAGATGTCTATGTATACATGTACCAACAATGGGTGAAGATGAATTAGTTCAATGGACATTTAATATATCATCATTAGAAAATATAGATATAGATTTTCCAGTACTAAATTATATAGTAAGTTCTTCAAATGGTAATCTCAAACATATTTTATGGAAGTTAGATTTATACAAATATTGTGGTAAAATTCAAAATGGTTATGAAAAATCGTTAGTAAATTTAATTAATGAAATAACAACAAACACAGATATTCCAACAATAAGAGATTATGTTTACAAAATGATGATAACAAATATATCATCAAATATTATAATAAAAGATATATTAAATATTATATTGGAAAAATTAGACTCTTATCCAGATTCTAAGAGAAAATCATTGGAAATAATTAATTATGCATCTGAATTTGAATATAAACTTTCTAAAGGTCGTAGAGATATTATACATATTGAAGCATTTATTTTACATGTGATTAGTGTGTTAAATGATAATTCTCAACAAATTGTAAAAAAATAAAATTAAATAATTTTTAATAAATAAATTTTTTTTAAATCAGGTTAAAATTATGGATATAAATAATTTTATATTATCCGATGTGTGGTATTTGGGGTTTATTAACATTAAAAAGGAATGAATTAAGTTTAGATCGTGTTTTAAAAAAGTTTAACATGATAAAACCACGTGGTCCAGATAGATCAATAATAATATCAGAACCGAATTATATAGTAGGTTTTCACAGATTAGCAATAATGGATACATCAACAGATGGTGATCAACCATTTATGTTTTCCTACAAATATATAAATATAGATGAAGAAATAATAACCAGAACAATATATTTGATTGTAAATGGTGAAATATACAATTATAAAGAATTAAAAAGTTCAGAAGAAGTAAACAACATATGTAAAAAATTTGGTTATGAATTTAAATCTGGTTCAGATTGCGAGGTATTATTACCATTATATTTAACAGAATCAAATTCTGATTATAATACGGGATTAACCAAAATGATAAATAAATTAAATGGTGAATTTGCATTTGCAATATTTGATATTGAACACAATAACACAAGTCAAGATACCAAATTTAGTTTATGGACAGGACGAGATAGATTTGGAATAAGACCACTATTTTACACAAAATTAAATGATTATACTGTAGCATTTGGATCAGAAGTTAAATCATTAATAGAATTAGAACAAGGTAAAAATAATAAAGTAGAAGTACACGATCCAAGAAGTTGGATGTATTGGGGAGGATTTTTAGGAGAAGAATCATTAGAATCAGTATCAAAATTATATTATGCAGTAGGAAATTTACCAATAGTATTAAAACCAGATCTAGATGATGTATACAGAATGATAAGAACAAAATTAACACAATCAGTAAAATCCAGATTAGATTCAGACAGAGAAATAGGTTGCTTATTATCTGGTGGATTAGATTCAAGTTTAGTATCAGCAATAGCAGCGAAAGAATTATCATTTTATGGTAAAAAATTAAGAACATTTAGTATAGGAATGAAGAATTCTCCAGATGTAAAATTTGCAGCCATGGTATCAGAACATATTGGTTCAATTCACACTAATATAGAAATTCCAGAAGAAGAATGGATTAATTCTATTGAAAAAATTATTAATGTGACAGAAACATATGATATAACTACAATAAGAGCAACAACAGGACAATATTTAGTATCAAAATGGATAAAAGAAAATACAAATATAAAAGTATTGTTAATTGGTGATGGTTCAGATGAAGCAACCGGTGGATATTTATATTTTCACAAAGCACCCAATCCACGTGAATTTCATTTTGAATGTATAAGATTATTACACTATATTCATTATTTTGATGTATTAAGAGCTGATAGAGGAATAGCATCAAATGGTTTAGAAGCACGAGTACCATTTTTAGATCATGAATTTATAAATTTTTATTTCCAATTGGATTTACAAATAAAGACACCCAGATCACATACATTATCTGATGGTAAAACATTTACATTTGAAAAATATTTATTAAGAAAAGCATTTGATAAAACAAATTTATTACCAGAATGTGTATTGTGGAGAAGAAAAGAAGCATTTTCAGATGGTGTTTCAAGTTCAAGTAAATCATGGTATCAAATAATTCAAGAACAAGTAGAGAAGATATATTCAGATGAAGAATTAAAACAAGCTCAAGAATATTACAAATCAAAAGATGTTTTAGTTCCACATACAAAAGAAGCATTACATTATCACAAAATATTTGATTCATATTACCCAGATCAATCACACTTATGTCCATATTACTGGTTGCCAAAGTGGATGGGAACAGATGCAAATGACCCATCTGCTCGTACCCTTAAAATATATAATGATATAAATTAGTTAACTTATTTAGTTTTTACTATAAATAATAAATTTTAATTTGGATAATAAATTTTTTGTTATTTTATATAATAAAAAATTTGAAATATTAAGGCTCTGTGTAATGGTCTATTTTTCATACTAATATAAGATACTATTAAAAATGGAATCAACATATCAAATAAGCAATCTACCCAACCAAGCCTTAGCCAAAACAAAATCTCTTGCTATATCAGAAGGTAAGAGTAAATCACCAAAGACTATTATTACAGATGGAAAGAGATACACTGTATATGGAAACATATATGTAGAAGAAGATAGTGACGAAGAAGATAATTATCGAGAAGATAATTGTGAATCAATTGAACAAAGTATTAGTGATATGACAAGTTCTTTTAAGGAATGTAATATATCTTTAGAAGATCAAGTAGATCAAGTAGATCAAGTAGATCAAGAACATATTTCAAATACAAGTTTAATTCATTCGTCAATTAAAAGATCTATCCAAATGATAATAACACCATCTCAATCGGTTGATTTATCAAGCAGTTCGTTTGAACAATCAACTAGTTTAATTGATTCATCAGATTCATTTGAATTGATTGATCAAATTATTCAAGGGAAAATGGATATTCCCAGTATAAATCCAGCAAGTTCTCCCAAATCGAAAGGTAGACCAAAAAAAGTCAAATCTGAAATAATTAATAAAAAAAGAGAAACCAAATGGAAGAAAACTCTAAAGGATTCGATTGAATTATCAAACAAAATGATAATTGAGAAAGCCCAAATTAGATTTGATGAATTAAAAAAAACAGGAAAATTGGCAAATTTTAATCCACCAAAGAAAGACAAAAAAGGAAAAATTGTTGAGGATTTAGGTCCAGATTATGATACTTCATTATCAAAAGATTTTGAGGATTTTATAAAGAGAATGGCAAAAAGACAACCATGGAATGCAAAAAAGATACCATACCGTGTAAAATATTGCATGATATTGTTAAAAATGAATAAAAACAAATTACAACCATGTCAAGAGGATATTGATGCAATTAAACAAATTGAAGGATTAGAAGAACAATTAAGTACTTGTACTAGGACTGAATGGTTTGAAAATCACAATATGGAAGATTTCATGCAAAGAGTTTTAATTGGTCAGGAGAGTAGATCAGATAACTTGGACAGACGTGGATTACTATTATCATATTTAGCATATGAATACGGAATAACTAATATAGTTACTATGGATGGACATGGTAGATTTGTATTAGGATATTTTGAATCAATGGTAAATCAGACAAAAGATGGTTTAGACAAAAGAGATGAAATATTAAAATTTAATATTCCAGTTCATAATCAAAAATTTGAAGAGTACAAATTGTGTTCAAAGACTTTGATTGACAAAATACAATTGACAATTACAGATATATCACAGATTGTAACGGATTATCATAATATCGCATTTCCTCGTGATATAACCAATGAAACACAAAATATGTACAAATATAGGACAAGAGATAATCTTTTACTATATTTTAACTTTTGTGGCATAGGAGGACCAGAAGGATTAGATAATTTCGTAGAATATATGAGATATCAAGTTGTATCGAAAAAAACACCAGTGATCTTATCAATGAGTACAGTTAGGGGATCAGAAAATTATGATACTAAATTATTTGAAAAAATGAAAGATATCGCTGAAGAGTATCCAAATACATCAAAACGATTTAGTTATGTATTGTTGGATAAAGACAACGAATATAATAGAACAGAGTTTCCGACTATAATATTTTATCAATCAGAATACTTGATTGAAAAAGAAAAAACAAAAGAATTTAGAGATAAAGAAACTAAATTACAAACACATTGATTATCGAATAATTAATGTATTGAACACAACCAATATATTTTTTCTTGAGATGTATATATCTATTGACTGACAAACACAGACACACATACAAATACAAACACACAGACACACACATTTATATAAAACCGATTTTTTACTATAGTCTTGTGTGTTGTATTTATAAAAAGTAAATATATATAATAAATCAATTTGATAAATCAATTTAATTAATCAATTAATTAGTTCAGAATCGCAAAACCATCCATAATTTTTATCACAGAGTTGCTTATTAACATTTTCATCATAAGTAAGTAATTTTGTGTTTGAAATTTTTTTATAATAAGATGATTGATCCACATGCATAGTATCATTAACAAGGTTAACAACCATATCAGCAGAACTGGTTCTTCTATAATATTCAGTTAAACCTTCTGAAGTGTAATTATCAGGTCTAGTTAAATTATCAGGATCTTGATTTTGTGTATTTTTCAAATTAATTTTAAGATGTAAATCATGATTAATTCTACTGTTGGTATTAGAATTAGAATTATAATCATTGGTTTGATCAATCTGATTAATATTTTCAGTTTTATCAAGAATAGGGATAATTTTACCAAATTTAAATTGTTTATGATGATTAGTTTTTGTTTTGGTATTTCCGAGAGTTAAATTATATAATAAATTTGTAAACATTTCTACAACAATATTTAAAAGTTCAATTGATTCTTTTAAAACAAAATTATGTTGATAATAATAATTTATTTTGGTAGAATCTGTAATAATATATTTATCAAATTGATTGATTTGATGTATTTGATTAATTTGATCTGTTTGATTGATTTGATCTAATTTATTAATTTGATTAGATTGATAATAATAATTGTTAATCTCCATATAAGTAATAACTATAACTATATACTATATAAGAAAATATTTTATATGTTATATTGATTTATTTAGTTAAGTAATTAAATAAATCAATTTTTTTATTTTGCAAAAAGTAAATAATATAAGTGTAATTAAGTGAATTACATGAGTGAAGTAGGGAAAGCGGGAGGGTTATTTGTAGGGTTAGGTCCAGAATAAACAGGATAAGGAACATTAATATTAAAGTTATTCATTTCAATTTCATGTTCTCTTAATTTTTTGTTAAATTCTCTAATAATATCACCTTCAGAAGTAAGATTAGCAGAAGCTAAAGCATCAAATGAATAATAATTATCATCACCATCAATATTAGAAACCTTTTTACTAGGTTGTTGAGCACAATCATAATCCATATCAAATTCATTAGTATAGAATCCATTAACAAAGATAAATTCGATAGCGACTTGTTGTAAAGTATTAATTTCTTGAGGAGGTTCATAATGTTTACCGAACATATTAACAGCTTCTTCAGGATCATTTTTAGTTACAAAATGAACAGTAATTTTCAATTGATCAGAAACGGATTTTAATATTTTTTTGATAACCATAGTAACAATATATTTAGTTTGTGCCTGAGTATATTCTCTAGTCATAGAAGTGATAGTAATAAGTTCAACAGGAGCATTTGGAGGTGTATCAGCATACAAGTTATAATCAACACCAATTTCTTTATAAAACTTGTTAATACCTTTATCTTGAACATATTTAGAAGTTTGTGATGTTAAAGGTAAATAGTTATTCCAAGTGTTAACAACTTCAACAGATTCAGGTAATTTTTTGATAACATCATTAAGTTTATTAATGAATTGAGTGGTAAGTTTAAAGAATTCGAAAGGAGGAGCAGGAGAAGAATTTAAATCATATTTAGTGGAGGTAACAGGTAAAATTTGTAAATTAAAGAAAGCTTTTTGATCAGGACAAATAGTATTAAAAGCGGTTAAAACATCACGATAAGCATCATTAAATTGTGATTCAATATAGAATTTATTAAGTTTTTTGCAAGGGAGAGGATAAGGAGTTTTATTTTTTTTATTTTTAGATTTAGAAATTTTATGTTTAGAAGCCTTATCCTTTTTATTTTTCATAGAATCCATTAAAGCTAAATTTTGCATAGTTCTAGATTTATCATTAATAAATTTATTGTAGTTGCTAAAGTTAAGTCTTCTAAGAAGATCAGGAGAATTAATAACATTATTAGAATCAGACATAGGTAATGTATCAGGATCTAAAAAAGAATTTTCATCAGGCATATCTTGTCCTAATTGTGCTTGAGAAAGACCAGCAACAAAAGGATTAGTAATATTGATATATGGTTCATTATTAGTTTTATATGTTGTATAAATTTGAAAAACAATAACAACAATTAATAAAATGAGTATAATTCTTATCATATTTAATATAATTTATAGATATATAATATTTTATAATAAAAAATTAAATATTTAGAAAAAAATAAATTGGTAAATAAATAGATAAATAAGTAGATAAATTTAATAATAATCTCCAGGAGGTAAAATATTTTCACTAATCATTTCTTTAATATTATCTATAAATTCATAATTAGAGTAAAGATCGAATCTCCCTTCTTCATCAAGAATTTCGTCTCCAATATCTAATGCTTCTAATTCTTCAACATCATTTTCGAGTTCATCAATAACTTTTTCTCTATTTTCATCATCCATATTATTAACTTCTTTAAGTGTATGTTGATTAGAATAATAATCGATAGCATCAACCATAAGGTCAGCATTTTGTGTTTCAAGATAGAATTCAGAAGTATATAGAATTTGGTTGAAATGACCCAATCTTTTATCGAACAATGCAACTTCTTTATTGTGTTCATTGTACATAATAATAATAATATCAAGTAAAAAGTGTGTAAGATTAGTTTTAGTAGTTTTGTTAGAATTATATTGAATTATTCTGCTAAATTCATCCAAAACATAATTTAATACAATATTAGAAGTGACATCATTTTTAATGATAAAACTGTTATCAATATAAGTTGAGAATTTAAGTTCATCTGATTTTGAATTAAATTTAAAATGGAATGGCATATAATTAATAATGTCATTAATATATTTGAGGAATATATGGGTAGTTTTTGCATCAGTAGATTCTGTAATAATATCTGAATCTAATTTTTTGTTATATTTAACATATAATAAATCAAGAGGATTGTTAGAAGGTTCATAAACAACATTAGTTTGTTCAGTATTTAAATTAACATACTCAGTTGTTATCAAATTAACTTTATAATTATATTTGAATCTATAGACATATTTAGATAATTCATAACCCATTTTTTTAATAAGATTAAATCTTTTAGTACATGCTTTGTCAATAAAATCTTTCATTAAGAATTTAGGATTTTCTGAAATTTTTCTTTTAAAATCGTCAGTCGACATACCAATAATTTCAGGATAAAAATCGATAATATTAACTTTTTGTCTGGGTAAACCGAATTCCAGTAACATAGTTTTAACAGAATAATTAACTTGTAATTTAGCGAATGTTTGTTTAGGATCGATATCATTATATTCTTTATTAACTTCACGATAGCCCATTAAGAATTTTTCCTGTAAATCATAAAATAATTCATACCTGGTATTTTTTTGCATAGTATAAACAATAACACTTCTTTTGAAATGTGGATGATTTTCGATAATTCTAAACTTGCCTTCTTTTTCATATACTTGAATAGGAGACTCTAATTTAACACCATTATAGTCATGATCAATATAATAGATATTGTGATATAAATTATAAACTTTGGTATTAACGACAACATCAGTACCTAAAAGTTTTTGTACAGAATCTAAAATAATTTCAACAGATTTATTTATATCAGAATCATATTTTTGAAATTTATACATAATTTTGTCAAAGATTTTTTTAAATTTATTGATTTCATTAGTATTATTAAGTTTTAATTGTCCAACATATTTATCGAACAAGATATTATTTTCTTTTTTATTTTTTTCAACAATATCAAACATACTGAAAAGTTCTTTATCAGAGTTCATAATAGGTGTACCATAAACATATTTACAATGTGAACAAACGTTAATATCTTTGACAGGATCATAAACAAATTTATGAACACTACCATCAATACAATATTTTGTAGCAAGTTTTCTTAAATATACGATAATGTATCTAGTATATAATAATTTAACGCTGTCAGGAACAAAATTAGAAGGATCTGCATTTTCTCCGCAAATAGTACATGTAAATAAGTTACCATTAGGTTTAAAATTATGGAAATTACCACTCATACAATTAGTTAAATTAGATATAAGTGAAGTATTAGGCATTTTGTTAACATAAAATTTAGTAACAAATCTTTGTAAAGAATATTTTTTACTGAATCTATCATATAAATCATCATGAAATAATTTATTAAAAACATCATTATTAGGTACTAAATCAAATTTATTAGAGTCCAAAGAAATATATTTAGTTTCTTTGGTTTGGAATTCTTGTAAATACATTTTATCTAGTTTTCTAGTGAGATCTGTACTTTTGAATAGATCCAATTTAAAATAATATTTGGTTTGTAAAATTTCATAGATATAATTCTTATGTTCTTTTGCAGCCTCAGCATCAACAAATAAAATGCTATTAAGTAATTCAACCAATGTGTGTATAATACTTTTTTGTAAAGTAGGATTAGGTTTCTTTTTATCAGCAGGTTTAACTTCTTTGCTAATAATATCAACCCAAATATGATATTTAGTCATTAAACAACTGAGAAGGAAGATGACATAGCAAAGAATAGGATAATCAGTAATAGGTTTCAAATCTCTAGATTTGTTGATAATAATTTTAAGATTTTCGAAAATACTAAACCCAACTTTTTTATAAATATAATAACTACAAAATTTATCGGGGATGAGAGACAATATTTGCGAGTCATTTATATCAAGAATTAAATTGATAAGAATATAAGTGAGTACATTATTATATTTAATCATTTTGTAGTAATCTTTATCTTTGGTAGAATAAACGAAAATATTGTTATCTAATTCAAAAATGAAGAAATTGCTAAGATTTTTGTTAATACCATAAGAAGAAACTAAAGCATCTCTGTGAACAAGATATTTCTTTTTAAGATATATGTTATGATTTGTGACAATATCAATAACGTCTTTAACAATATTTCTTCTTTTAGTTCTAGCAGACCAAGTAATACCTTTGATAGCTTGTAAATTAAAAATAGAGGCCATACGATCAATAATTTTATCGATACCTCTAATAGATGTTTTATATTTTTCATACTCAGGTAAATCTTCAATATTAACATCCATTTGAATACTGAATGAAACGAAATTTTGTGTAGTATTATCGAATTGACCATCCTGAATATATTTTTTAATATTGATAGCAGATTTACAACTTTTACAAACAAAATCCTGATCAACATTAACATCAACATATTGTTGAATAAATTCATAAACTAAATCAGTGAAAGTAGCGGTATTTAGTTTTTTAAGTTCACCAATTTTATCCCAAGAGATAATATGTTGACAAACAGCGTTGATATAATTTTTTCCTTGTGAATCATAATCAGCTTGATTAATTTCACTTTCCTTAATAACAATTTCAGTTGAATTTTCTTTATCTTTTTCTTTAAAATCAGTAGGGACTTTAAGAACAGGGATAGGTGGATATTTTTTAGGAGGAGCAGTAGGTAATTTCTTAATATTACCATATAAACCAGGGAATTCATCTTCATTATAATCATATGTATCATCAGTTTTTAATGATTTAGCATAATACATAAGATATTCCAATTCATTAAGATCTTTAGAATGTTGTGGATTAGTGATATCAGGATAGATAGATTTGTATTTTTGTAAGTTATCAACATAATAAGTAATCAATTTAGGATGAGAATTTTTAACATTGTATTGTATATTTTTAATAATAGATTCGATCATATAATCATATAAATATGCAGTAATAATTTTAACAACTTCATTTTTAGGCATAGAATCAGAAATATCATAAAAAGGGATATTATATTTTTGTTTAGAAAGATCGAATAACCAAAAATAGTTATTATTTAATCTGGATGTTTCTAAGAATTCATCTTTTAAAATAGATTTTTTAATTTTGTGATCAATTAATGTTTTAATAACATTTAATGGTTCATTAGTTTCTTTACCAATATCAATAAAACTTTTAGTATTAATACAATTTAATTCAGTTTCCTTATTAACAAAAGCGAAACCCACAATATTAACTAACATATCTTGAGAAACAACTCTAGTGCTTAAAACATCATATTTTTTCTTTTCATATAGATCAAAAGAAACATTTCTAAGTGCATCTACAGTTGAATCAGATGAGAAGATAAATCCGTTATTTTTAAAGTCTTTAAATGATACATATGGATATGCTCTATAAGTCATTAAATCGTTAATTAAATCCAAAGTTTCAACTTCAATTTTAGTAATATTTTTAATTTTACTAACAACTTTAACATCTTCATAGGTATTTATCAATACAGCATTATCTTCTTGTAAAGGTAAATAGAATAATTTTTTAAATTCACTAGGATTTTTATAAAATTCTGATACAGTATTAATTTTATTAATAATATATTTAATTTTAGTATCATCTTTCTTTTTAGGTTCAGATTTATCACCTTGTTTTTCATATTTTTCGTTATCCTTGTGATATAATAAGAAATCATCAACAATAGGGATAATAATATGGGTATCTAATAATTTTTGTATTTTAAGATCATGATCAGTAAAATATTTTCTTTTTTCATTAACATCATCAGAATAATCTTCATTAATCAAATGATAAATAGTTTCAGGTAAACTAGTTTTAATTTCAGCAGGTGATAAAATAGACTCGATAGCATTAAAATCTATAAAATCACTACGAGGTACAACTACATCAATAAAAATAAAATCACCAGAAGAGGTTTCAGTACTTTCAATAATATCGAATATTTCATTTTTTTCTTTATCAGTTAATAAATTTAATTGAATAATCATCAAAATAATACTGTGATCAACAATAACTTGATCTTTTTGTCCAGAAAGAGCTCCAGCAATATTTTCTTTAACATTTTCTACACCCAATTGATTAACAAAATCTTTTAATTGGTAAGAATAGTTATCAAGTAAATCAGGATTTTTATTTTTACCATTAATTTTATCAATATAATCTTTAAATTCATTGATCAAGTTAACTTGTTTAATAATGTTTGAATTAGATTCAGTATTAAAAAATCCATCAATTTTAACTGAAAAATTAACTTGATTTCTGCTAAATTCTATAATATTATTATTAAATAATTCAAGTTTACCATTATAATTAAGTCCAATCATAATGAATAAATAATATGAAAGATATTTTGAAATAACATTTTTGATTAGTAAATAATTTTGTTTTTTTGAAACAAGTTTATCAATTCTTTTATCAGGGATAATAGATTGTCCGAATTCAATAATTTGATTAATTTCCTTTTGGAATTTTACAAAGTTAGGTTCTTTTGAAATTTTTTTAAAATCGAGTAATTCAGGGGTTTTTTTCTCCAAAATCCATGTTCCCACAAAATTATTTAAGGTTTCATTTAATATTTCCTCAATTTCAGCAATGTACATTTAATTAGTATAATATAATAATATATTATATTGATAATAAAATTTTATAAAAAAATCAATTTTTGTGATCAAAATAATTAAATTCAAATCCTAATCAAATTAAATTCAAATTAAATTCAAATCCAAATCTATTTTTTTCCTTTAGATTTTTTTTCACCAACTTTTTCTTTAACCTTATCTTCCTTTTCACTTATGATTTTAGTTTTCCCTGACATATGTTTAAATTTTTTAAGTATGTTTTTGAAAAGATCTTCAGTTTTATCAACTGCTTCAATAAAAACATCTACAGGTTTATATTTATCATTAACTTTAAATTTTATAACAATATTTTTTTGCATAAAATCAGGATTAGTAACACCGGAGAAAATTACTTTATCCATACCTTGTAATATATAATTGATAGGACCACCACAAGTATAATCTTCATTTAATATTTCTACAATCATAGAATTATTTTCAGTCAGGACAATTTGATATTGATTTGATAAAATGTTTTCTTTAATAATTCCTAACTTTTCAATAATGATTTCACATCCTCTGATAAGTACTTCATATTCATCAAATTGACCATTAGATTCTACAGTTAATTCATACTTATGATCAGTAATTTCATCATAAAAAGTATTAGATGCATTAAAAATACTGTCTAATTCACCAATAGCCAAAACTCCTTTCATAGAAAATTCAATTTCTTCTCCTTGTCTTAATTGTATTAGTAAAATAGGATAATCTTTGGAATACATTTTATTTGGATCAACTATTTCATTATTAATTGTTAATCTAATATCATTTGTAGAAATATTTAATAATTTTTCTGGGCCAATATTTTTAGCTTTAACATAAATTTCTATTTCATTTGTATCATTATCATGTAAAATATTTTTTGGATCAGCGAAATTTACATCTTTATAATATTTTTGAGATAGATATTTAACATCATGATTTATTTTTCTAATAGGTAATTGACTTAATCTTTCTCTCATATATGTATTATCAAAAATAGAATTATTACGTAAAATATTGATTTTATGAGGATGGAATGCATAAATAGGAATTTGACCAATAGTTATTTTTCTTAAAGCATTAACTACGGGATAACATATATCTTCACCACTTAATTCCAATTTAAGATAACTATAATCATATTTATCAACAGAATACTCTAGTTCCTTTATATCAAAATTGTTCATTTGATTATTCTATATATAATATTAGTATATTAATATTAAATCAAATTTTTTTATTAGTTTTTAATCAATTTATAAAATCGCTTAAATATTAAAAAAAATTTATAACTTATTATATATAAATGTCATCAATTCCAAATAGAATTAATAATATAAACCAACCAAATAATTCACAACCAAATAATTCTCAACCGAATAATTCTCAACCGAATAATTCTCAACCAAATGTACTATTTTATAGTTTAAAGTGTAAAACATGTAATGCTTTTATGACAATATCACAGAATAATGGTGTTTTAAAACATTTTAAATTACTTTGTGTTGATGGTAATGAAAAAGCTTACTGTGAAAAAGGATTAAAAGTTTTACCTACAATAATAGTTAAAAATATAACTAAACCAATTGAAGGAAAAGATTGTTTAAAATGGTTAGAATCAATTTTAACTATGAAATCAAATAAAAGTTTCGATAAACATAATGATCAATATCTTCCTGAAGTAGGAATCGGTCAATCTAATCAAACACATACATCAAATCAAACACATCCATCAAATATTCATAATATACCACAAAATGGTTCTGGTCCAAAAAATGTTTTTAACATTAATCAACCTCCACAATTAGGTAAAATATCTAATCCAGCAATTTCTTCTACACAACCTACAGATAATCAATTTGCAGTTCCAAACACAAATGTATTAAAAAGAACAGGAGTTGCTACACCTCCTCCATCAATTGGGTCTATGGGTCAGATGGGTCAATTAAAACAAATGCAGAATATGGATCCAAACCAAATGTTAAATCAATTAACATCACAAATAAATCAATTATCAGCACAATTAGCAGGGGGACAAACAGGACAAACTGGACAATCAGCACAATCAGGACAAACAAATAAACCAAATTCAAAAACATCACCATCAGTAAAACCCACATCTCAGTTATTTGGATTTTTAGATAATGAAATGAGTGGTTTTTCGGATAATTATGCATACTTGTTAGTGGACAATCCATTACCCAAATCATTTTTGCCACCGGATAAGGATTTACAAATATATACAGCTCCAGAAGGTAATAAATTGGATAAAAAAACTCAAGATATATATTTGAAACATATGGAATCATATAGAGAAAATGATACAAATGATTTTAAGAAGAATATTGAAAAAGTACATAGAGAATTATTACAACCAAAATAAAAATATATTAAGAAATAATAAATATAATATAATATTAAAAAAATGGATTTATCAAATGATAAATATAATGAAGAACAAATAGAAAAAATAAATAAGTTTAGTAGCTTAATTGATAATTATATGGAGGTAGTAAATTCATTAATTGATATAGCGGTTAAAAAGGATTTATTACCAATGAAAGTGTTGATAACATTACCATATTTAAAAAATTACATTAGAGAAAACAGAATGGATATAATGGAATCAAGTGTAAAATATATATTACCAAATAGAGAGACAATATTAAATTTTTCTTTAGATCAGTTAGAAGAGTTAGATGAATTAGATGATGATACAGATGATAATGTATCAAGAATAGGATATAAATCTAATATTGATATAATAAAGTCAAATATAGAAAAAGAAAAAAAGTCATTAAAAAATGGTATAAAAGATATGGAATCAAATGAAATATTAAATATAATAGTAGAAATAAAAAATAATTCCAAAAAATTATCAAAAAAGGATACAGATATTATATATCAATATATAAAATTATTGATATTGGTTTTAGAAGAGATAAAAAAACTATTTGATTAATAAAATAATGGATAAAAAGTAATTTAATAAATTTATTTAAAAACATTATAATAATTAGTTATTATAATATGTCTAGTTTTAACGATCAAACTCCTCTTGATTATAAAGATTATTTTCACAATAAATTTGTGAACTTATTCAAAGAATTAGTGGTTAAAATCATTAATTTTCTTCCTGATGGATCAGAAGAAAAGACTGATATGATGAAAATATTCGATTTATCAGAGAAATTAAATTATGATAAAATCATAAAAAAAATATCAGAAAATACTCAATTGATTGAAGTATTATTATTTATGTCTAAAAATGATTTTAGTGATGAGATGTGTGAGAAATATTTAAAATCAAATCAAAAGTTTTGGACAATAATGCCATCATTTAATATTAACAAAATTATGATGAAGATATCAAAAGAAGATAAATATGCTGTAAAACAATTAATAAATAATCTTCATATTTGTGGTGTAACATATGGTAAAGTTATTGAACAAATGTCCAGTTGCCAAGAAGGTGAATCATTTAATCCTTTTGATTCTGTAGGAAAAGTAGCTGAAAATATGGATATTAGTACATTATATGAAGGTGTAGAAGTAAAGAATATATCAGCATATGAGATGTTAATGGAATCAATTATTAATCAACAAATGGATAACAAAATGTCAGACTATATGTCAAATATTAAAGAAGATGATGTAAATGAAGCAGCATCTAAATTAAATGATGTATTAAATAGTGATAAATTTGGTAGTAACAAACAAACTACAAAAATTTTATCAGATATGTTAAGCAATATTAAATCAGAAGTTATCGGATTAAAATCAGAAAGTGATAAATTAAAGGGTAAACAAGGAGTAGAACAATTATTGGGTATAGCACAAAAAGTAGCAGGTAATATGATGGGTACAATTAAAGATAGTAATGTTAGTGTATTAGAAATATGGGATGCAACTAGTACTTTAGCAAAGAATACTGTACAATCAGATGCATTAAATATAGTTGATAATTTAATTAGATCAAATATTGAAGCAAATCTTAAAAATGCTCAGGCAAGAGGTCAACATCCTAATCAAACTCAATCATCTGATAGTCAAAATTTAAATCAATCAACTGGTCAAAGTGAAAATACAGAAAATACAGAAAACATAGAAAGTTTAACTGGTATTGATTTAGAAAAAGAATCAAGAAAAAAACGCAGAGAAAAGCGTAAAGAAAAAAAATAATTTAAAAAGGATTATTTTAATATAAGTATAATACAATGTCTAAAAATATATACAGAGTTAACAAAAAAAGTGATTTAGATGAAATTATGAAAAATAATTTCTACAAACCAGTATGTATAGTTTTTTTATCAAAAAATTCTAATACAAAGGTTTATCAAGAAATAACATCAGCAATATTAGAGATGTCAAAGCATTTAACATATCTGATGATAGTGGTAATTGATTTTGATGATTTTATTGATAATAATGATTTTTTCCAAGGAATTAAAGAAAATGTACCATATTTTCTAAGTTTTTTTAAAGGAAAAAATATTGTAAATTGTGATGATAAAGAAAATTTTATCCCATTGATTATTTCTCATATGGATCAAATTCATAAATCTTATGTGAACAGATTAATTCAAGCTTTTAATCAGGAACAAAATCAGACTAATCAACCAAATCAACCAAATCAACCTAATCAATCAAATCAATCTCATTCTAATCAATCAAATCAACAAGTAACATCTGATCAGGGACAAATAAATCAAGATATTTTAAACTTATCACAATCAGAAAATCAAAATAAAAAATCTGATGAAAATAATTCAAATTTTGGTTTAAATGAAGAGATAGGATCAGAATTAGAATCAATACAAAAATCTAAATCTAAATCTAAATCCAAAACCAAAAGTAAACCTGAATCAAACCAAATTAATTCCAAAACAAGAAAATCATCAAAAAAAAGTGAAATGTCTATAGAATCTGTTGAAAATATAAAATCAGATTTAAAATCAGGATCTGAATCTAATTCAGAATCAAGTTCAGAATCTAATTCAGAATCAGAATCAAGTTCAGAATCAAGTTCAGAATCTAATTCAGAAACTAATTCAGAATCAGGTTCAGAATCAAGAAGATCAATAGACACAGACAAAATAAGAAAAGACAAAGAAAAATTAAAAAAAATAAAAGAGTTACAAAAATTAAAGGAATTATTAAAGGTGTAAAAAATTAGTATAACAAAAATAATTTTTGATCAAATTTTTATATTCTATTGATATTATATAAAAATAATAATGGATATTTTTTGGATTAATGATCCTAGTATATTAATAAAAGATTATTACGAAATATTACCACGTAGTAATATGACAAGAATAAAACAAATGAATACAGCGACTAGATTTTTAATATATTTGATATTATTGTGTATAATATTTAATTCTGGTGGTCAGATGGTAATTTATGGATTGATCGCAATATTATTAATAGTAGTATTTTATTTAATATATTCAAAAGATGAAGTTGGTATTCAAAAAGATTTAATAAATGAGAATTCAGATCCTTTAGAAATGTTTACTTTAAATACATGTAATGATTGTGAAGATGATTCAAAAAAAATATTAAATGGGCCAATGATAGATGTATATGATAAAGCTAAAGATTATATATTAAAAGGAACAGGTAAATCAGATAAAAATATAATATTTGAATCAGGATATATAGATTCAGATGGTAATTATAAAATAGGTAAAAATTATGCAGACATAGATATTACTCAATGGAAAAAGGAACAAGAAAATTTAAATAAAAAAATATCTTGGGATAAAAATCAAGTATATAATAAAGCAACATGTAGAAAACCTACTGTTGATAATCCTTTTACCAATATAGTATTTACAGATTATTTAGATGCATCAAATGTAGCAGAACCATGTAATTCAGATGATCAAGCAATTCAAACTGATATGCAAAATTTATATAATAGTACAATATATAGAAATGTAGATGATGTTTTTGAAAGAGAAAATTCTCAAAGAATGTTTTATACAGTACCTATAAGAACTATTCCAAATGATCAAACAAATTTTGCAAATTGGTTATATAAAACTGGTCCAACATGCAAAGAAAATTCTCAAAATTGTACTTATTACGAAATTCCAACTATGACTTCACAAAGATATTAGTTAATTTTATTTTATTTAATTAATTTATTTAATTGATTTTTTTAATTAAACCAATATATATTTATAATAAAATCAAATATATATAATGAAAAAAATTTTATTATTTGACGTAGATGGTACAATAGCAGAATCAGGTAAAAAAATAGATGTAGAAATATTAGATTTACTTCATAAATTAAAAGAATATTATGAAATAGGAATAGTTGGAGGTGGGAAATATGAAAAAATTTTTGAACAAATTAACTTTAATTATCCTAATATTTTTACACATATATTTTCTGAATGTGGTTGTGTTTATCATAAATTTAAAAATAATATGTATATAAAAATTTATGAAAAAGATATAAGAAAACACAAATTATATACACAAATAAATTTATTATTAAAAAGAGCACTAAATTTTATATCAAAGGTGGATTATACAATAACAGGTAATTTTATAGATTTGAGAACAGGTATCATATACATATCATTGATAGGACTAAATGCGAATCAAATAGAAAGAGAATATTTTATTGAATTAGATAAAAAAGAAAAAATACGTGAGAAATTACTTACAGATCTTAAAAATAAATCAAAAGAATTAGGTATAGATGAAGAAATAAAAATATTAGAAGGAGGAAGTGTAGGAATAGGAATATATCCAAAAGAATATGGTAAAGAACAAGTTTTAGAATATTTATTAGATTATGAAGAAATAAATTATTTTGGTGACAAATATACTGAAAATGGTAATGATTATGAATTGATAACTAATCAAAATGTATTAGGTTATCCAGTAGATAGTCTTGATGATACAAAAAAAATATTAAAAAATATGATAAATAATTTTGAATAAAATAATTAAAAATAATATTTAACTTTAGAATCAAAATTAAAATCATTAAAGACATGATCAACTTTGATAACATAATTAAATCCTTCAGTAACTTCAGGTTCAACAAAATCTTTAGCTAATTTATTATAGACTAATTGATTAATAGGTTTTTTACCGAACCAAAACATTCTAAGATAGTTAAGATGTTTACAAATATCTTTAGAATAATCGAACCATATTGCAATTTTTTTATGAGCAAAATATTTTTTAATAATTTTTTCTCTATTTTTAGGATTAAGATTGGTATTATCATCAATAATAAATTCATAATTAGTAATATCATTAGATTTAATAAGATTAGGATTAATAATTTTATCGGTTACATCATCATTGTTTAAATATTTAAGTTTAGGATATTTTTTAATCAATTCATTTCTTAAAAAAGATTTACCAGAAGCAGGATAACCAATCATAACGATTAGTATTTTATCATAACTATTAATTTTATCATATAGTTTTTTAAAAAATTCATTTTGTAAATTATCAAAATACAATATATCAGGATATTTAATATTACCAGAAATATTATATTCATTATCAGATCCACCATTAATATTAAACATAACTTCAGGTGGTTTAAAATTAAATCCACAATTTAATGCATATTTAATATCAGTATCAGAAAAATCATTTTCTCTTCCAAAAGCATCTCCGACAAAATAAATTTTATTTTTTTTAATTAAATTATTAGTATCAACATTTTGTAGTAAATTTGTTTTAATATATTCCCAAGATGAAGGTAATGGTTTTCTATAATTATCATCTTTAATAGATACAAATGCAAAATGGAAATTAATAATTTTTTTGATTTCAGTTAATTTAAAAATAAAATCTTTAATTTGATCTCTATTTTTAATACCTTTTTGATTAGAAACAATACCGATAATATAATTTTTTTGATACAGATCATTAATCATTTTAACATTAGGATGTAATAATTCCCAATCCAAAACATTAATAGGGAAAACTTTACCAGATTTAGTTTTAATGATAGTGTTATCTAAATCGAATATATATATTTTTTTAATTCCAGTAAAATTAATATTTTTTTCATATCCAAAAAATAAATTTTCTAAAATGATCCATTCATGAGCATAGATATCAGTTTTTGTATAAGTTTTATCCATATTTTAATTAGAATATAATATTTAATAATAAAATTAAAATATTAAGTGTTTATTTCAATATTTTTAAATAATATATAAAATTATAAATTAACAATAACAATATCGATGGAGAAAACAAGATCAAAAAATCAAATAAAAAATAATGTTGAAAACTTTGGTTTAAACCGAGAAATGGACTTGATAAATAATGGTTCAGGATATACACAAATATTGTCAGATAGAGATTTATTTTTTAAATTTTCAAATGAAAATGTAGAATTAGATATGTCAAAACCAAATCACGAAGATGCTTTTGGTATGCCAATTTTTAATGGTCAAATATTAAACAACAAGAAAAGTTTAATAACGAGTCCATATATAGTAGAAAATAATAATAAAAATAATTTTGTATCAAACTTTTCATCAATTGATTCAAATGATATGTATGCAGAATTAGATCCGGGAACAGAACAAAAGTTTGATAATGATATATTTAAATACATGGCCTATAATAACAAAGATAATTTTAAAGATAAAGAAACAGAGGTAAATAATAGTGTATGTAAGATAGAAAAAGAAATATTAGAATTTGAGTTTGAATTAAATAAAAATAAAAAGAAAGAATTTTTAGTTGACACAAATAGTCCATTTGCATTAGGATATATATGGAAATCATTATTATTGTTAACAAAAAATCCATCAACAGATAAGCTGTTAAAATTGTTGGGAGTTAAAAATAGGGATTCGATGATTCAGGATATGAAATATAATTCTGATGTATTTTCAGATGGTGGATCAATAGTATTTAATATTCCAGTAGGAAATCAAGTAACCAATAGTAATTTTATAACAAAAATAGAAAGTATATATAAAATAAAAATAAATCCAATAGATGAATCATATGAATCAAGAGCATTAGTAGAATTAAATTATTTATTTAATTTAGAGATACCATTTTATTATCAACCAAAAATAACAATTGATTATATGTTAGGATATAAAAAAAACAAGATAAAATATATAGAAATGACAAATGTTCCAGTAAATTTAACAATATTAAGAGATGAAAATGTAGTGACATTAGAAATTCCATGTGGATCGAATATGACATTAGGATTTATTTATGATTTAAATAGATCTCATGTAAATAAACTTCCATTAAAATTAATGTTACAAGAAAAGAAACCGGAAATATTAGTAAAGAAATTAGTAATACCAAAAATAAATAGAAATAAAAAATCAGAATATGGTAAAAAATTTCAAGAAGAATTATCAGGTATTCACTTGGGAGAGATAGTATATGGTTATATGTATGACATAGATATAAATGTAAATATGGGATTGAATATAAATATAACACAAGATGTATCAAAAAATAAATATGAAATTGTAAGAAATATTGATTTGATAGAAATAAATCATAAATGTTTTTATTATATAAAAAATTCAAATATTGAAAATAAAATATTAGTAAGTGGTATGATTAATTATCAAAGTGTTTAAAATCAAATAAAAAATTAATTTGTAAAAAGATATTATTTAGTTTAATTAAAATAAATAATATATATTAGATAATTATATAAGATATAAAATTCAATGGATAACTTTAGCGACGAAGATATCGAAATATTTATAGATTCATATAAAAAACATACTTTGGAACATCCTTTATTAAATCAAAAGATTCCGATATGGGTTGAATATTTAAAAACCAAAAAACATTATAGAGAAAATGGTATGGAAGAAGATTATTTTTTCAACAAAAGATTTGGTATAACACAAGATGATTTATTAAAAATTAAAGAATTAATAAACAGAGTAAAAAGTGGAAAATCAATAGATCGCAGAATAAAATCAAAAGTAAAAGGAAATGGTGGATTAGATTCATTAACAGGATTTTCAACATTATCATCATTTGATGAAAACGAAAATTATGAAAATAGACAAAATCAATTTGAATTAATGAATGAAGTACAAGACGCTATGGATGCTTACAATAGAAAAATGAAAAAAACAGCTGCAAGAAGAAATTGGAAACAAGATCATCAAAATGATAGAACTTGGCATCCAGAGGGTTCAATAGCAGGAGTACCAGATAGATATTACGAACAAGATTTATTTTCAGAGCGTCCACAAATATCATATGATGTACAATCATTTGGAAGAACAGGATTATTAAATATGAGTAAAACCAATATGATACAAAAATTGGATAAAATAAATGATATATTAAATTATAATGATTTATTAACAAATGATTTTGACGAAGATTATAAAAGATCAGTACCTAATATCGCTTGTAGAAAGAAAGTACAATTTTCAAATGAAATAGATACAAATATGGGAGTTGATGAACAAGCTAGAAATATGGATATTGGAGCAGCAAGATTTTGGCAAGATCAAGATATATTAAATAATGGACCTAGTAGTACAGATAAAAATAGATCAATACCAAATAAAAATCCCTTTGAACACCAATTCCAATATTTGGATTCTAATTATAATAGAGTACCAGATCCTAGATTAATGGGTCAATCATCACGTATGGATAATAGAGCAATGTTTAGACGTTAAATAAAAATTAATTAAAGTTAATTAGAACATAACTTTTTACATTGTTCTAAATTAGGTACACCAAGAAGAGGATCAGGGTTATCACCATAAAGACATACTTGTTTAATATTAGTTTTTGTGTTATCCCAACCAGGAGTATTACCATAATCTTCAGATTGTACAGAACAAGCAATACAACCAGTAAACATATTTTTAATTTCAGGATTTAGATTTGATAATTTATTTTCAGATTTAAAACAAATTTTATTTTTATCAATAGTAAAAGAAGAATTAGAATCAACAATTTCACCAGGTTTATAAATATTTTTAAATGAGCTAGTTTTATCGATAAGTTCAGATAATTCATTAATATCGGAGATAAAAATACCTTTAGAATTATCAATAGAAGGGATATCATTAGAACAACAAATTAACTCATTTTTGAACTTGTTTATTATATCATTCATTGAATTTTCATCGATTTTATTAAACTTTTGTGATATTTCAGTATTTTGTTTAAAAGTATTTATTTTATCTAATAAAACACCATAAGAAGGCGAATTAGAAGATAAATCATTATTAATTTCAAAATATTCATAATTAAAAATGAATTTATAGATTAATAAAATAACGCAAAAAATAATAATTATGTATAAAAAACTGTAAACAAAACCACACTCATTTTTTTGCTTAATATCAGAGTTAAAACTATCCGAATTAATATTATATTTATTATTCATTATATAAAATAATATATAAAAATATTAAACAATAATTTTTTTTTATGTGTATATAAATATATATAAATATGAGTTATTCAACACAAGGAGCATCAAATAGACAAATTTATGATTGCTGCAATTATGCTCAATCATTACAACAATCAGTAGATCCTCTTCAATATCAATTATATTTCGGAGCAGGTGAAAACTGTTCCAAATGTATCGACAAGAAAGCTTGGTTTAAACAAGACAGACAAATAGTTGACATTGAATCCGAATTAAGAAATCAAACTAGACCTTTATCAGATTGTGATTTCCTTAAATACAATCCTAACTGCAAAACATCAGAAAGTTGCATTAGTACTTTTGATCCTAATGTCCCTAGAATTTTATCACCAAGTTTATGTCCCATTGTTTATAACAATATCCCAACTCAAACTAGTCCTGGTTATACTGTACCAAGTCCTAACATTTGTCCTGGAGATGAATGGAGACGTGCTGACGATGTAAATACTTATCAAGCTTATGACAGAAATAACAAAGCTATATTAGGTAATTCAAATAGACCCGAAGATGTTTACATGTTTTTAAATACTTGCAGCAACAAACCATTGTATGATGGATCAATGGAAAGAGTCAGACCATATTTAGCTAATGATATGATCTCAAGACCTTACAAAGCTGATACTCAAGTTTATATGCCTGGTTCAGCTAAAGGTCCTATGGCTTATGGTGGTATGGGTGGAGCTGCTGGTGTCCCCAATCCTCCTAATATGGATGTAAATATGGGTAAAAATATTCCTGTAACTGGTGAAATGGGTATGGGTATATCAAATGGTAAATCAGTACCAAATGGTATGGGAGGTGGTATGATGGATGGATCATTAGACAGATTAAGTCAAATGAATGGTAAACAAGCAAGAAATGCTTTAGATTCAATGATTGATAGAGGTATGTCAGCTGTTCAAGGTGTAAGAGGTATGTTATTCAATTCAAGCACTATGGACAAGGCTAGTGTATCAGATTCAGAAGATGATTCAGACTCTGAAGAAAATTTCCAAAGAGTTTATTAGATTGTTAAATTGTCAAATTGACAAATTTAATTAATTAATTGATATTTAAAAAATTTTTAGAATAAAAAATAAATATAATATAATAATTTATTTTTCTAGACATAAATATATAATGAATAATTCTGCTCAATATTTACAATACAAAAGCGATTGTCAAGGATGTGATAAAAAACCATGTGATGATCTATACCAAAATAGATGCATACCCAATTTAACAAATAAAGTTTGTACAAATTCAGGTTTTAACTATGGTGTTTCATCAAGATTAAGATACGATAACGATTTTATTCAAGATGATATTGAACAAAGTACTGCACCTTTAATGTCTGTATTAGATCCTAATCGTGTTAAAAATTGCAACCAATGTCTTAGCTATTTTGGTCCTAGACAAGGTCATAATGGTTGGGGTGATTCAATTGCTTTAGAAAACCCAGGTTTAACCCCTGCTCAACAATTAGTTGATATTGATTCAATTATGTCAAACAGAAATGTTAAACAAGATATGTCTAAACGTGGTAAAGTTAACATGGTAGATGTTTTCAAATACAAAACTTATGATGCTAAGATTTGTGACAGAGCATTAGATCCTTTAGCAACAATCCAAACTTTCCCTAAACAATTATATAGAGAAATGTCAATTAATAGATTCTATGATATGAATATTAATCCTCAAGTCAATATTTATTATGATTGGGCCCATAATTCTAGATTAGAAGCTAAAGATAACTATGATTATCCTTATCCTTTCTCAGTAACACATGACAACACTTTACCGGTTGCTGCTAAAGGTAGAGTAAGTCAAGATGGTACTCAACCATCTACTGTTGGTACCAAAGTATACAATAGAAGACCTCATTCAACCAGTGGGTATTACACTGAATCTGACTCTGAAAATTCTGATTTAGACTCTGTTGACTCTACTCAACAAGAAACTAAACCAAAAAAATAAATTAAAAAACCAAAAAATAATTTAATTTAATTAAAATAAATTAAATAAATTAAATAAATTAATAAAAAGTTAATAAAAAGATTAACAGATAATTTTTTAAATTTTGTTTATAAGATAGTAGTTATAGACAAAATAAATTATATGATAATAATATATAGGAAAATATGGATATAGCGATTGGAGCAGGCTTAGCTTTATTCGGAAATAAATTAAATAATAATAAATATGTGAATGAAATAGAAAAGAATCAAATAAAAAATGTTCCAGACTATTTGATATCACAGAATCAATTATATGTGAATAATTTTGATTCAGATATAGTAAATAGTTCACGAAAGACATTGTATGACAGTATTAGTTATGCATATAAAGATTCAGAAGAACCAGGATCTAACATGGTAAATAACATATGGAGAATACAAAATGACAATATAAATAAAATAAAAAATAAGGAAAATATTAATATAATAAATAAAGATATAAATATGATAAAAAATATCACTTCTAATAATATAGAAACAATGAATAATATAAATGTAAATAATGGGTCAGATTCAGATAGTGTGTTTTCTGATAACTTTTCTTTACCAAATTATAATCCAGCTATGTCAAATAATAATTCAAGATCAAAATCAAGATCAAAAACCAAATCAAATTTAAATGATAATATAACATATAATTCATATTATAAAGATCAATCATCATATGACTATTCATCAGATGGTTCAGATGATTCTTCTGGTTCATCTTATTCAGGTACAGATTCAGATTCGGATTCAAATGTAAATTTAAGAGTTATGAAAGTTCAAGATAAATTTTTATCAGATGTTATATCAAATTTATCAGGTAAATCAACAGGTTTATCAAAAAATTCTGAAGATAATGTATCTCAAGCATGTGATAGTTTTTCAAGACAATTTGATCAGTTAGAATTTGATCATGAAGGTATACCAGGAACATTACCAGGAAGTCGTCAAGTATTAAATTTATTTAATGATAAAATGAAGTTTAATCCTCAAAGTAATTTTAATCCGAAAGGTGATGGTAGATATGGTGTTACATCAGATATGACACATAACAACATGACACCATTTTTTAAATCAAATACATATGGTTTTAATCCAATGTTTGACCAGGAACAGACAAATTATGCTGTAAGAAAAATAGAATTATTTACGGGTTCAGATCAAAATCCTCAATTCAGACATAAGGCTGAAGTTAAACAATTATTTTCGCCTGAAACAAATAAGGTTGATTCAGTTACAGGTGTACCAAATTTCTCAGATTTTTTTGAATCAAGATATATTCCATCAGATAAGAGACAAAGTGAAAAACCATTTCAACCAGTTAGAGTTACTCCAGGTTTAAATTTAGGTTACAATGAAATGGGTAACACAGGTTTCCAAGATCTATACAGAGTTTTACCTAAAAATGTAGATCAGTTAAGAACTGTTGATAATCCTAAAGTATCATATCAACCTCCAGTAATTCAAGGTCAAATGGGTGACCGTAGAGGTGCAATTGGTGAATTAATTCAAAAAGGTCCTGATAGATTTTACTACAATACACCAGATTCATTATTACCACAAAAAGGTGATTTTATTGCACCTGCTATTTATGGTAAACATCTAAAAAGAGAAACAAATAGATCTATGGCACCAGACAATATTCATTTAAATCCTGCAGGAGAAAGTGTAAGTAAAAATACACCTGAGTATTTACAAGGTCAATTTAAACACACAAGTAAAAGAACATTTGATTTTGATGGTCCAAGAAACATTCAATATGATACTCGTGGTCAAATTATTAATCAACAAACTTATGTTCCTAGAGAAACTACTAGACAAGATACAAATTGGGGTGATAAATGGATTGGTACTGGTGGTAACAAACAACAAGATTATTTAGCAAACTATGAAAACTTTACACCAAATGTAACTACTAGAGATACAACATCAACTACATTAATGGCGAATCCTGATGGTAACTTTAAAGCAGTACCATTAGCAAACTATATGAATTATATTCCTGAAACTACATTACGTCAAATTATAATTGAGGATAATGGTAAACGTAATTTAACCAACATTTCAAATTCAATTAAAAGCTATTTGTTCAACTCTATTAATGCAATCCCTGATGAAAATTTAAGATCTATTTTGACTGAAAAGATTATATTAACCAATGTTAGAGAAAATTCTGAACGTGGTTATTTATTTAATGCACAAAATGCTATTCAAGATCCTAATCAAAGAAATATGACAGAAGATAATTTAATATTAGGTGTTTTATCTAATAAAGAACAAGGTTATTTATTTAATAATTTAAATGCTATTCCTGATACAAACTTGCGTGAATTGGTTAATACATTATATGAAAGAGGTGGTATGGGTTATAAAGGCAATCATGATGAAACTTATGCTTTCAATTATGAGAATGGTACTCCTCAAACCAATATGAGAAACCTAACACAAGATCAAAAATACATTGTTGGAACACAAGGTAATCATCAAGAACAATACGCATTTAACTATGAAAATGGTACACCTCAAACTAATATGAGAAACATAACTCAAGACCAAAAATATATTGTAGGTACTCAAGGTAATCATCAAGAACAATATGTATTCAATTATGAAAATGGTACACCACAAACTAATATGAGAAACCTAACACAAGATCAAAAATATATTGTAGGTACTCAGGGAAATCATCAAGAACAATATGTATTCAATTATGAAAACGGTACACCTCAAACTAATATGAGAAATTTAACCGAAAACCAAAAACACGTAATAGGTGCCCAAGGTAATCGTCAAGAACAATATGCTTTTAACTATGAGAATGGTACACCACAAACCAATATGAGAAATTTATCAGAAAATCAAAAACACGTGATAGGTACTCAAGGTAATCGTCAAGAAGTGGTAAACTTTAACTATGAAAATGGTACACCAGATGTAACAATGAGACAGTTTACAGGACCACAACAAAATATAACAGGTACACAAGGTAATAAATTTGAACAATATAATTTCAATTATGAAAATGGTGTACCAGATGCAACCATGAGAGTATTTACAGGACCTCAAAAGAATATAACTGGTTCTAAAGGTAATTATTCCAAACAAATTGGATTTAATTATGATGATATTCCAGATCCAACAATGAGAAATTTATCAGAAGTAACTAAAAATATAGTAGGTACTAAAGGTGATGGTACTCAATCAAGATCACAATTAGATGCTTATAACATGTATTTAAATACAGAAAAAGAAGTTGTTGCACAAGGAAGAGATCCCGTTCCTGTTAAAGATAATAGAGGTCCAACTACTCAATTTACTGAATATGTTTTCTGTGATGATTCTTATCAACCACAACATGTTTATAGTAATTATAGACCATTGTCTGTGGTACAAAATGATTTGTACAGTTTCTCACAATATTAAATTAACAAATTAATAAATTAATAAATTAATAAATTAATAAATTAATAAATATTTTTTTATAAAAATGTAATTTTTAATTAATGCATTTTTTTGACAAGATCTACAATAATTTCAGGTGTGATAGGTTTAGAAAGTAATTTATTATAATTACTCAAAATAAATTTGTTAATAAAGTTATAAGTTTCTAAAACTTGTTGACAAGAATCGGAACCAGCAATAGTGATAGATCCACTTTCAAAAACGAAAATACTAATAGTTTTGTTAGCACTATGTGGAATACGATATTTGATATTTACACAAGCATGTATAATAGGATCAAATGTTACATCATAACCAAGTTCTTTTAACATTTCATGTAATTTTTCTCTATTAACTTGGAATAAAATATTAAAATTAGTGTTGATCATAACAATTTTAAAACGAGTTACTTTATTGATATCAAGAGAATTAGTATTATCAACAAATGGTTTTAATTCGAATTTAAGATCTTTATTTAAAATAGCTTTACATATTTTAAGTTTATCAAATAATACCTCTAAACTCTTTTTAACATTTTCTAAATGTTTACATCCTGTCATTTGGATAGATCCATTAATAAATAACTTGATATTAACAGTCTTAAATCTTTCTTTAGCAGGAAGTTTTTCAGGATCTAAACCCATTAATGTTGCAGATCTGAAAATAAGAGATACTTGATTATAAAAGTTTTTCTTCTCACGTCTTTTCTTTTTTTTACCAGTTTTAAGTTTTTTAATATTAATTAAATTACTAACAACACGATTACCATATTTTTTTCCAATCATAACATCATCAAAATCATTAAAATATAATCCAATATTTTCAACATTAAATGTAATACCTAAATGACAAGTAATAGTTGTTGTGGATATTTCCAGATCATATGGAAGATTTAATAATTCTAAATTTGCTTTATATAGACCTGTTAAAAGATCAGTCATCTTATTTATTTATTACTATTACTATATAATAATCAATTTTTTATATTAGTTAGTTTATCTGAATTTAAAAATATTTAAAATATAATTAATATATATAATGACAAAAAATATCAATATTAATAAATTAAATGGTGAAATAAAAATGAATAAGAGTCTAAATCAAAAAGAAAAAATAGAATCAATAGAATCAACAAGTTTTTTAAAAACAGAAGATTCTAGTGAAATAAGTAATGAATTAGGTATAGAAGATAAAATAAATATAATAAATAAAAAATATTCAATACTTAAAACTAATTTAAACCTGTATTGGAATAAATATGCTTGATATTTAAATATAAAAACAAGATATATTCAAATAGTGTGTAAAAAATATAATTAAAGAATGTTAAAATAATAATATATATTAAAAGTTAATGTCAAAAACGGAATATTTATTAACAATAGATGTAGGTACAGTAAATTTAGCTTATTGTTTAGCCAGTTACGAAATCAAAAATGATCAAAAAATATTAGATTCAGTTAATTTAATTGATTGGGGAATATTAGATGTATCATATAAACCACTATATTGTAAACAAATCAAAAATAAAAGAGCGATATGTAATTGTATAAGTAAATTTTATACATTAAAAGAAGGTACTCAAGACCATTCAAATCCAGAAAATTTGATAGGATATTGTAAATCTCATGCAAAACCAATTAAAGAATTTAATAAAAAAAATAAAAAAAACAAAATTAAGATACATAATATATCAGATAATCCAATATATAAAAATAGTTTTAATTTACAAATGGAAAGATTATTGTCATCCTTGGAAAAATTTTATACAAATGTTATTAAAACACCATATGATGTTGAAAAAAAATCATATAACACAGATGATGTTGGTAACATAAATACCAACACCAAAATAAATAACATAGATATTATAAAAGATGATGATTTTTATTATAAAATTAAATATGTATCAAATTTAAAAATTTATATAGAAAATCAACCTGTATTTAAAAATCCAATAATGAAAACTATTTCTATAGGAATATATACATTTTTTACATTAAAAAAAGTATTGGAACCCAATATAATTTCAAATATAAATTTTATAAATGCAACTGTTAAAACAAAAGATGATTTTGTGTCAAAATTATTTGAAATAGTTGGAGTAAAATCATATATAAATAAATTTAAGGATTATGATAAAAGAAAAGAATTTACTGAAGATATAACTAACCAAATGATATTTAAATTACCTAAAACAATTAATAATGGATTGTCTACTCATAAGTATGTATTGGCTAAAAAGAAAGATGATATGGCTGATACATTTGTTTATGTAATATATGTAATATTGTATATGTTAACAACCAAATAATTAAATAAAATAATTAACTAAAATAATTAAATAAAATAATTAAATAAAATAATTAAATAATAATTTTATTATTTAATAAATTAATAAGAAAAATTAAGTGAATAATTATTCAATATAACTATCGATATTTTTAGAAGCAATATTATTGAGTGGTTTATTTCTTTTAATATTCATATGATCATTTTTATTAGTGATCAAATGGTTAATATTAATACTTTTTGAAAGTTTACTATTAGTAGTTTCTTCAAAAACAATATTAATAGGTATGAAAGGAGGCATTAATTTATGGTATTCTCTACCCAAAATCTTAGAATTTTTTCTATATTCAGTGATAGTCATGTCTCCTCCATATTTATCTAATAATTCTTTTGGTCCAGCAATATTAATATCGATATCAGTAATATTAGTTATTTTATCTTTGTTAATCTTATAATAAAGTTGTTTCAATAAAGAATATCTTTCATCTACTTTACTATCATTTAAATTAAGATTATAAGCTGCTGCACAATTGAATGAACAAAAACAACCACTAACATAAAATTTGCTGTCAGAAAATTTTTCAGGTAAAAAAGTAGGTAAACAATCAAATTGACATGTACACCACCAACAGGCAATATTAGTTTTTTTAGGAACAATAATATTATTTTGCATATCAAAAACCTTAAGATCAACTGGGTATATTTTAACTTCAGTATAATACATAGGAGTGATTTCACTAATAAATTTTTTAAGATCAGCTATTTCATCACTTTGTTTTTTAATAATATAATAACATTTTTTGATATTGACATCGTTAGTTTTATCACCAGAGTCAGAATCGGATTCAGTAGATTCATCGTTTGATTCGGATTCATATGATTTAGAACCAGATTTATTAGTATCACGAACAACATTATTAGAAGAATTATTAGTTGTGTTTGATGTATTACCAGATAAATTAGTTTGATTAACAGAAGTATATGATTTAATATCTTCTTTAGTTAAAGGTAAATGTAAAATTATTTCATCATCTTCTTCATCATCAGTCTTGTTATCACTAGTAGGTAATCTAACTTTTGGACTAGAAGAATAATTAGTTTTATCTTTTCTGGGTCGACCTCTTTTATTTTTTTTCTTTTCATTTAATTTATCTATATCAATCGCATTTAAGATATCCTTGGGATCAATGTGGTCAGAATCAGACATAATTATATTTATATATTGTTATATCTTTATGTTTATTATAAGTATTTTTCAATTTTTATATAAAAATCATTATAAAAACACAGTAAAAATGATTATAGATAGAGTATATAGTATTATATAATAGATTATGTTTCAATTGTTATACCAGCACGTTTATATTTTCTTTTGGAGAATGTTGATTGATTATTACGTGAACTAAGACTTTTTTCAACATTATTTCTTTCACTATTCTTTTTAGAAGATAATGTTGATTTGGATGATTTGGACTTTTGATTAGATCTTTCTACAGAACTAGATGAACTTGTTGATGAGCTTGATGTATCCGAACTACTTGATGAAGATGAACTTGTTGATGTGTCAGATCTACTTGATTTAGAAGCAGAACTACTTGTATCAATAGTTATACCATCAGACTTTTTTTTATTAGGTTGTTGAACACCAGAATATATTCTTTCAGCATTCATATCTCTCATATCTTGTGATTTTTGTTTAATATTATTTAAATTATTTTTCATTGCTTGTAATTGTTGATCGATTTCAACTCTTCTTTGTTGAGCATAAGCGTTCATAGGATTGTTCATTTGGTTCATCTGATTCATAGAATTATTCATTTGATTAAACTGATTCATTTGATTAGGAGGGTTACCCATAAAATTGCTTACAGGACTATTCATAGATGCATTAACAGACGAAAATCCACTAGATATAGCATTTTGTGGTTTAGGTTGTTGTTGTTGTTCCAAAATAGATTTCATTCTTTCAAATTCTTCTAATTTTTTCCTTTGTAAAGCTTGTTTTTCAGTAAATTCATTTTGTTTTTGTTGTAACATCAACATATCTTGCATTTGTTTAGCAGCCATTTCATGTTGTTCTTCAGATTTTTTTTGTAAGACTTCAGCTTGTTTTTTATTTTCTTCTCTAATTCTATCTGTCATAGCTTGTTGTCTCATTTGTTCAAGAATCCGCGGATCTTGTCCTTGAACTGGTTGTGATCCAGGCATTCCACCAATACCATTAGAAGGACCACCGAATTGTAATCCTAATCTATTAGAAACAGCAACATTGTTCAAGTGGAATTTTAATGCGGAACCTCCTAACATCATAACAAGTTTTAATTCTGGACTCATCGATTTACCAGGTTTGTTATATTTTTCATAAATTTCACCAAAAATATCATAATAATTAGAAATATCTGCATTAATTTGTTCAGACCAACCAGTTAATTTAAGTTGGAATGGATTATATTTTTCATTTAAAATTTCAACACCATAAATACAATTTAACATTAAACTTGATGTCCAATTAACAAAATTTTGTTTAGCACGAATATTTGTGTGTAATTGATACTCATATTTCATAGTAAAATAATCTGAATTCATATTGTAATTTTGTGATAGTTTTACCTTATATTGAGCTAATTCACCCAATTTTCTTAACATATCTAATCTTTTTAACATTTTACCTTCTTCTGATAATTCATTATAATTATCATAATCGTCGGGTAAATCTTTCTTATCATTTTTTTCATCTTTACCATTTTCATCATTAAATTTATAATTTTGGTTACCAAATGACTTTTGAAATATACTATTACCAGAATTACCATTATTACCATGATCATTAGAATCTGAATTTTTTTTGTTATCGGCATCACTTTTAACATAACTAGTTAAATCCTCGGAAGATGCAGATCTATTATCAGAATGATTATTTTTTTCATAATATTTTCTTTCATCTTCGGGACGCATTTTTCCAGAATCATGTAATAAGTGTACCATAAAATCAGTAGAAGTATATTTTTTGTTTGAAGCTTTAGCCAAACTGGAATTATTAGAATCTGATGTTTCTGTACTCATTTATAATATATAAAAATAAGAAACTATATTTTAAATATAAACCCAATTATATAAATAAATTTTTTTTTCTAATTATATTTATCTTATAAGATTATATATATCCACAAAGGATGTCTTATAGTAATATTAATGATGCATTTAGTATAAATAATAAAATAGAGGAAACAATAAAAGGATTACAGACTAACTTTAATCCTGTTCCTCAAACATATTCTGCTTTAAAAATGTCCAATGGGACACTTACTAATATACCAAATCAATTTGAACAAGGATATGAATCACCGTATGACATTCAGTATGAAAAATTTAGTGAAGATGATAGTTTAAATGGAACAAATATATCAAATTTACTAAATAAAAATAACCAATCTGATAAAAATCAAACTCCTGATAAAAAATTAACTCATAGAGATTGTGTTGATATTTATTTTAATCCAAATAATTATAAAAGTGATGTATTACAACATGCTTTAAAACATATTTCAAAATGTTCTTTATGTAGAAAAGAAATTAGAAAAAGAAATCAAGGTAAAACACCACAAGATCAAAATGCACAATCTACACAATCTGTACAATCAGCACAACCTACACAATCTGTACAACCTGTACAATCTGCACAAGATTCTACTATAAATTCAAATATAGAAGCTCAATTAAAAAATATAAATAACAAAATGAATGAAGAAAATAATTTAAAATATCAAAATGCAATATTACAAAATACAATAAGTAAATATATAGAAGATGCTGAAGAAAAGAAAAATCTTAATGCTAAAATAGAAAAGATTCATGATTTAATTCAAGAAAACATGAAAAATAATGCAACAATAAACCAACAAATTCAACAATTGCAAACCACTCAAACTCAAATACAAAATTTTATTAATGGGTTAAATGGGTTAAATGGGTTAAATGGGTTAAATGGGTTGAATGGTTTGAATGGATTGAATGGATTGAATGGATTGAATGGATTGAATGGATTAAATGGAATGAATGGGTTAAATGGGTTGAATAATATGGTAGGAGGTATGAATGTAAACCAAATGGGACAAATGACAGGAAGAGGAGAAACATTTGGTAATTTAAATACAAATAATAAAGATAATTCATCAAGTTTTACCAATACAATATTAGTGATTGGTGTTGTATTAATAATAATTTTATTGATAGCAGATATATATATAAGAGTATCTAGTTCTAAAAAAGAGTCTAAGGATTAGAATTAAGCAGATCAACAACATTTTTCCAACTGATAAAAATTTGTTTATTACTACAAATTAATGTTTCAAAGTTTTTGCCTCTAAGTTTTTTTTGAATATATTCTAAACATTTAATTGGACTATAATTTTTGTAACCGAAAAAACTATCTCCAACAGTAAAAATAACATCAGTTAATTTCATATCAATAGCATTATCAATTTTATTTAGACATTCTTTATATTTTGTTTCATAAAGATCTTTAGTTTTTAATTTTTCTTTTTTACTAATATTTTTAATTTTATTCATGATATAATCATCATCCATATTGTTGGTAAAAACTTTAGATTCAACCAAATTATATACATTAAGAGTATCTGAATTAATAAAATCTTGTTGATTAACATTTTCATCAATAAAGATATTTTTTATATTTATATTATTCATTTAATAATATAATTAGATATAATAAAATATGGAAGATATACCCTTATACATAGGTAAAAGAAAAAATATATTAGTTTTGAGTGGTGGCGGAATAAAAGGAATATCTACATTAGGTGCGTTAAAATATTTGTATGAAAACGAGATATTATTAAAACCAGATATTTTTTGTGGAACATCAGTAGGTGGAGCAATATGTTTACTATTAAATATAGGATTTTCACCAATTGCTATATATAACATATTTGAATCAATAGATTTTACTCAATTAATAACTTCAGATATAGAGAATATACTAGATGATACATGTTTTGGATTCAATAGTCCTGACCCGATGATGTATGTATTGGTAACATTATTAAAAAATAAAAAATATGATAAAAAAATAACTTTTAAGGAATTATATAATAATACTGGATCTAAATTAATTGTAACTGGCACATGTATAAATGATGCATCTATACATTTTTTTTCAGTAGATAAAACACCAGATATGGAGGTATTAAAAGCAATAAGAATAACAATTAGTATACCAATATTTTTTAAACCTTTTAATCATGAAAATAAAATTTGGATAGATGGTGCATGTATTAATAATTATCCAATAGATATATTTGCAGATAAATTAAATGATGTTGTTGGTATACTTTTAGATGATGATTATTCATTTGTAGAAAATATAGAAGATATGGAAAAATATTTTTTAAGAATATTTAAATGTATATTAAGAGGAACAATATTAAATAAATATGAATTATTTAAAAAAAATACTATTAGAATAATTTGTGATTGTGAATTAAGTTCTAATTGGGAATTAGGAGTTGAAATAAAAAAACAATTGTTTAATTTAGGCTATTCATCTGCTAAAAAATTTTATGAAAAATTATAAAATATTATAAAAAAAATATAGAAATTTTATAAAAATATATATTTTATAAAAAATTATTTAATTATTTAAATTCTCTTTTTCT
>JACCDO010799120.1_pt1 | contig 47558 bp, 34 predicted proteins | sample 7446101 | NCBI WGS metagenome assembly JACCDO01 (sample SAMN15323440, study PRJNA562643) | freshwater metagenome | isolation source: river surface water | place: USA:Blue River Watershed | collected 2017-08-16 | reverse complement strand
TAAATAAGGCTTGAAATCACCGTTTCGTTGTGAATTAAATGCGGCAAATACCACATTCTCGTCATGAGAGGATGCGGTCAACATATTGACGCGCGTCTGAACAGGAACCCCAGGAAACTGTTCTATTTTCGTCCATGTCCCGCCATCATTTTCAGAAACTTGGATCAGGCCATCATCCGTTCCAACATACAAAAGTCCTTTTTTCTTTGGCGATTCATCCAAAGCCACTACATTTCCATAAATCGTTGTAGAGGCATTTTTCATAACGGCATCAATCGTCCAAACCTGTCCCATCACTTTTAACTTATTTCTGTCTAATTGACGCGTTAAATCTGGAGATATCGTAGACCAATCATCACCCCTATTATTCGACTTAAAGAGTTTATTTGCTGCAAAATAAAGCACAGATGGATCATGTGAGGAAACTATGAGTGGAGCATCCCAATTCCAACGGTAAGGATCTTCACCTTTTCCTGGCATCGGTTGTATGGGAACTTTTTCACCTGAAACTTTGTCGTATCGAACCAACCAACCGTATTGAGCTTGAGCATAGGCAATCGATGGATTTGACCAATCACAAGCAGACTCAAATCCATCCCCACCATTTGTAATGTACCAATCTGAATTTAAAATCCCCGCCACGTTTGTGGTTGCCGCAGGTCCTCCCATTGAGTTATTATCTTGCGTTCCACCATAAATATTATAAAAAGGTGTTGCGTTATCGGTAGTAACCTTATAAAATTGAATAATTGGAAGATTGTTGTAATACTTCCATTCTTTCGCATGGGTATATGTTTCATATACTCCCCCATCGCAACCTACAATCCAATGGTTGGTATTATCAGGATCAATCCAAATGGCGTGGTTGTCCACGTGTTTATTTGATTCTCCTGTCATTACGAAAGTTTTACCAGCATCCTCACTGTGATGTAAATAAGTATCCATTGCAAATACTTTCTTTTTGTTTAACGGATCAACCATTATTTCTTGGTAATAATTCCCGCTTGTATTGAAATCCCCTTGTTTCGACCAGCTTTCACCTTTATTTGTAGATAGGTATACTCCAGCTTTTCCATAACGAGCTTCTACAATTGCATATATATAATTTGGATCAGACGGCGCAACAGCAATGCCAACACGTCCCATATCTTGCTTTGGTAATCCAGCTGAAATTTCTCTCCATGTCTTTCCTCCATCAGTAGACTTATAAAGAGTTGATTCGGGTCCACCTCCGATATATGTCCATTCATGTCTTCTTCGTTGATGAGCCGATGCATATAAAATCATAGGATTTTCAGGGTCAATTGCTATTTCTGCTATTCCTGTTTCTTCTGAAACGAATAAAGTTCTTTCCCAAGTTTTTCCTCCGTCGGTAGTTTTGTATACTCCACGTTCGCCACCGCTGCTCCAAAGTGGCCCATATGCCGCTACCCAAACTGTATTTTCATCTGTCGGGTGAATTATAATATTCCCAATGTGTTCAGACGTTTTTAATCCCATGTTAACGAAAGATTTTCCACCATCCAAAGATTTGTAAACACCATCTCCGTATGCAACAGATCGCTGATTATTGTTCTCTCCTGTCCCTACCCAAACAGTATTCGGATTTGAAGGAGCTAATTCAACACAAGCAATGGAATAAGAACCATAATTATCAAAAATTGGTGAAAAAGTAATACCGTGATTCGCTGTATACCATACACCACCTGAAGCTGCTGCAACAAACCATTTATCCTTATTTTTTGGGTGAACAGCAATGTCTGCAACCCTTCCGGAAGTTAATGCCGGACCAACCATTCGAAATGATAAAGAGGAAACGGTAGAAGCATCATAAGGTAACTTAGCACCTTCTTTTTTATCGGTTTTTTTCTGAGATGCTGCGTTAAATATTGTCGCTAAAACAAGCAGACAGGTACATAATATTTTCATTGCCTTAATTTAGAAGGCTAAAAATAATCAATAAAATAGAATATTAACGAATCAGATGAAAGAACGTATGGCCTATTTCTTCTGTGTCATTCGGTCCAACAATTCTATATTTAATAAAATAAACGCCATCGGTGGCCTCTTTGCCATTTGAGGTGCCGTCCCAAGTTGCGTTAGGAGAATTTAGTTCGGCCATTTTCACTCCCCATCGATCAACGATGATGGCTTCTTGAGAAATAGCATTTAGAGAATTGATTCCGTATGTATCATTGTTGCCATCTCCATTTGGAGTAAACACATTTGGAACCTCAACAACTAAAGAACCACATGGGATAATAATGACCGCGACTACGTCTGTGTCCGTACAACCATTCACATCTGTTACCTGAACATTATACGTGGTGGATTGAGTCGGTTGAACTTGTACATTTTGTCCATTCTGAGTAGAAAACCATAAATAAGAATAGGGCGTTGTTCCTCCGGTGCTTGCTGCACTTAAATCAACAAGATCGCTGGCACATGAGGATACATCGTTTCCGGCGTTAACAGTCAATTCTTGAGGTTCTGTTATTATTATTACCTGTGAATTAGGACAACTTGTTGCATCAATTACCGTTACAGTATAATTTCCTGCAGATAAGTTTGTGAATGAATTTGAACTTTGAGCCGTAGCTCCATCCAACGAATAAGTGTAAGGAGCTGTTCCGCCAGTTGCGGTCACAATTAAGCTACCTGTTTGTTCTCCAAAACACAAAACTCCAGAAACATTTACATTAGTAATTGAAGGTCCACCATTAGCAGGAACCGTTATTTGAAGGTTTTGAACACAACCCGTTGAATTGTCTGTTACCGTGACAGTGTAATTCCCAGGGGCTAAATTAGTTGCGTTGGATGTTGATGAATTTGAAGGATTCCATAAGTATTGAAAATTACCCGATCCTCCTGTAACTATAACCGATGCTGAACCATTTGTGCTTCCACAATCTGCTGAAACGATATTCCCAGGACTTAAAGAAAAATTCTGTGGACTCGTTAAAGTTGTTGAGGATGTAGAGACACAGCCATTCGCATCTGTAACCGTAATAGAATAATTTCCTGATGACAAACCGGTAAAGGTTGCAGAACTTTGAGGTGCACCTCCATTCAATGCGTATTGCAAAGTCCCGGATCCAGATGCACTAATAACTATTTGGCCACTAGTTGGATTGTCACAATTTGGATTTGTAGGAGTTACGCTTGAAATCGTTGGACCACCGGTTGTTGTAATTGTAATATTGAGTGATTGTTGACATCCATTGTTGTCTGTAACTTGAACCGAGTAATTTCCACCAGCGACATTTGTAATGTTAGCAGTGGAACCAACATTTGGATTCCAAGCATAAGAATAAGGTGCAGTTCCACCTGAAACAGAAATACTTGCGGCCCCGTTACTACTTCCACATGAAGCAGGTGTAATTGAACCTTGAGTGACTTGAAGTAAAGTTGGTTGGGTAATATTCACTGTCAAAGTTCCTGTGCAGTTCGCGTTGTCAGTTGCAGTAACTGTATACGTTCCAGCTGCCAAATTTGATTGTGTAGCACCAATTAAATTACCTGGAGTCCATGAATAAGCGTAAGGAGCTGTGCCGCCAGAAGCAGATACAGTAACAGCACCGTTTGTTCCACCATTACACGAAATATTTGTCTGAGATGAGTTCGTAACCGTAATAGTTGGACAAGGTACAGAATTACAAGCCGACAATATTGAAATAGTAAAAACAGTAACCGTTCCTGAATTGTCTGTTACTTGAACTTGGGTGGCTCCAGCAGGTGGAGTTGCATTCGTTCCAGTTGCAAAATTTACCCATTGAGCTGGTGTTGAACAAGATGTAACCGGTGTAAATCCGTTTAGGCATTGAAAACCAAACCAAGTATATCCGCATGCCTGACATTGCGCTTGATTGGTAATTGGTGTATTGGTAGCTGCTTGATATGTTGCCCATGTGTATGGCCCAACACCTCCAGTGACAGTAATACTTCCGTTTGTTTCGACACAAGCGGTTAATGCTTGACAAGGACTTACAATTATAGTTGTAGTTTCTGATCCACATGCTAGCGTGTATGTAATGGTATGTGTGCCAACTCCAGCAGAGGCAGGATTAAAAGTCCCAGTGGCATTCATTCCCGGTCCTGACCATGTCCCACCGGATGTAGCAGCTGTCAACGTGAAAGATGCATCGTTTTGACAAACACTTTGAACGGGACAAATAGTGGCATCACAACAGTTTGTAGCGAGCGGTGCGCAAGCTGCTGCTGCAAAGGATTGAATGTAACCTGTTCTTGTTGCGTTGGAAGAATTACCAGTGCTGCCTCCTGCAATTATATCTCCTGAAGTGGAAACATGAACATCATACACTTTAAATGAAGTGGGATAAGTTGTTAATTGAGTAAGGTTTGCATCATACTTCACAACTCCTGTAGATGATCCTACATAAACATTACCGCAATCGTCTATATCTAACCCACTATTACTCACGGAAAAATCTCCCAAGGAAGTTGTTGCCGCTCCGCCAGGTATCGCCGCTATAGTGACAATTGCTCCAGTTTGTAAATTTCGCTTGTGAACACTTGATCCATTTTGGGTGTAATAAAAACTGTTATTGGCTTTAATAGCGCAGATTCCAGAATTGTCGTAGCGATAATTTTCGCATTTATAGCCAAGATCATAGGAGTTGTCAATTTTATACAATAACGGACTTCCAGAGCACAAATTAAAGTTTTGACTAAACGCTCCCACGGTATCTTGTGTCATAAAATAATATTTGCCACTTGGTGAAGCACATATTGCCCTGACTTCTTGGATGGTCGGAGGAATAGATGTTGCATTTCCTTGAGAAAAATCTGCACTGGTTATAACTGCTCCAGTATTCACGTTAATATCGTAAACTGTGGCTTTTAAGGTTAGAGCAGATCCTCCCGTTCCACCAACAACGAGCTTTGATTGATCGCAATTAAAGGTAATCGTCCAAAACTCTGAATTCGAGAATGCTCCTACCGGATTTGCATTATTCCAAACCAAAGCACCAGATGAATTGACTTTTTGAATTTGAGCAGTTGAACCAGCTGTCACATAGGAATTACCTAAATTATCTACAGCAAACGTACCTAACCAAACATTTGACGTATCGTAAGGTGTATTATATGTCCATTGCAAAGCACCCGCAGTGTTATACTTTAAAATCTGCATTGGCATTATTCCACCTAGAACATAGACATTTCCTGAGGCATCTTTGTCGCATTCCCAAACACAATCCCAGTTTGTTGCAAATGAAGGTGTTTGCGTCCATGGATCAATTATTACCAATTGATTCTTATCGTAGTTATCCAAGTCAAATTGAACAGTTTTTGAATCAGAAAGTCTAAACGAAGATTTTATTTCTTGTCCTCTTCCGTAAAATGTAAAAGGTTCGTGATCAATAATATCTCCAAAGCGCGTTGGGATTTTAATCTTTCCATCTTCAAACTTTATTTCCCTGTCATAAAGCATTTTAACATCTGAAGGATTTGCTCCCGGTTTTAGAATAATAGCATATTTCACCCCTGATTCAGGATGAACGGTGTACTGAATATCAATATTCGGATAAATATTTTCATAGGTAATTTGTTCAAAACCGCGAATTTGACTTTCATTTACATATTTCCCTGATTTATCCTTGAATGTGTAACTGTGATAATCTTGCGTTTTATTTGCAGCAACAATTTTACAGGAGTTTGAATTTTCCCAAAGCATAGTGACGGCATCCGAATTAAACAGAAATTTACCGCTGAGCTGTTCTTTACTTTTATGGTCTAAAATAGATTTTACCTCTGTTTTCTTGGCAAGCTCTTCCCTTTTTTCTTTTGCAATTTTATCAGAATCTAGAAAGGAATACAAAACTCCTTTTTGAGCAAATAAAATTTTGGTTTTGCCAAAATCAACGGCAAAAAAAACTTTTCCGAAGTTCTCAGTAGAGAACTCATCAAATTGACCCTTATTTTCAATGAATTGCTTAGGTCTTTGGAACTCCTTAACCCAACTGTTTTGGGCAAAACTCAAGAAAGAACAAAAAAGTAAAATAAAGGGTAAAATTCTCATTTTAAATTTTTTACCCAAAAATAAAGTAAAAAAACTTTTCTATCGAATTAAATGAAAAAAAGTATGACCTTCTTTTACCGTGTTGTCCATTCCCGTTACTTTATACTTAAGAAAATAAACACCTGGTTCGGCATCGGTTCCATTAGGAGTTTTTCCATCCCATTGAAATGTTAAATCGTTGATAACTACCATAGTGTTTCCCCAACGATTTACAATAACTGCCTCAATTGACAATGCATTCTGAGTCCAAACAAAATATCCTTCATTACTTCCATCTGCGTTCGGTGTGAATACATTTGGTACTTCTATGTCTAAGGGTAAAAATGGAATCACGACAATTGTGTCATACCAACTATCTTGGCAAAGACCGTTAGAAGCTATTAATTCTATTATAAAAGTACCATCGTTCTGATAAGTAGTATTTACGTTACTTAAATCAGAGGTCTGAGTAGTTGAACCATTTCCGAAATCCCAACTAAACGATGTTGAATTCTGTGACTGATTTATTACCGAAACAGTTAATGGAACCCCGCCCGTTGTTGGGGTTGCAGCAGCACTAGCAATTGGCAATGGAAGTACCGTTGTGAGCACTTGCCCAGTTGACGAGCATCCATTGGCATCCGTAACAATTAATTGATCCGTTTGGGTTGAACTTGGCGTATAGGTATAAGGATTTTGATTTATCCCATTCCATGAATAAGAATAAGGAGCAGTTCCGCCAGAGGCACTAGCAGTCAACGTAACATTTTCGCCAATGCAAACCGTAATTGGAGTTGAAGTATTTGCAATAAGTGGAGTTGGTTGAGCTACCTGCATGATTAAAGTATCAATGCACCCATTAGCATCCTGAACAGCAATCGTATAGTTTCCTGCGGATAGATTAGTAAAAACTGAATCATTTCCAAATGTTGATCCATTAATAGAAAATTGATAAGGAGCAGGTCCGCCAAAAGTGAAGACCGAAAGTTGCCCATCACTTGAACCATTACAAGAAGTAGGATTGGAATTTCCAGGGACAGCAATAACAGAATTATCGCCACTAACCACAACATTAATTTGGGAAGCACAACCATTAGCATCTTGAACTTCTACCGTATAGGTTAATGCTGAAATATTTGCAAAAAGTCCGGTAGGTTGGCTTGTTGAGAAATTATCTATTGAATAGATGTAAGGAGAATTACCTCCAGTAGCATTTACTTCAAGTCCGCCATTCGGCAAGTTACATGTAGAATTAGTTGTTGAAAGTTGGGTTAATTGTACAGCTGTTGGTTCTGTTACAGATTGACTAAGTGTAACTTGACAGCCCTGAGCGTCATTGACAATTAGTGAATAAGACCCTGCAGAAAGGTTGCTGAATAACGCATTTGTTTGAGAAGATCCACTACCTAAAGTGTAAGAATATGGCTGAGTTCCTCCTGTTGCTATTATAGTTATAGAACCATCACTTGAACCATTGCAAAGGGTTGGAATACTATCCGCTGTGGCTGCTAAGGTCGATAAATCGGTAATTTGAACTGGGAGAGAAACCGTACAACCTCCTTGATCTTGAACATAAAAAGTATAACTTCCAGCAGTTAAGCCTGAAAAGCTTGAATTAGATCCAAAATTCACATTATCACTCGAATAAGAAAGAGTTCCGCTTCCTCCAGAGGCTGAAATTGATACCGAACCATTTGCTTGACCGCAAATACTTTGTTGCGGCGAGATAGTGGCTGTAATTTGCCCTGGGGCTGGAGTTATGGTTACGTCGTCTGTTAAAACTGTTGGGGTAGAAGCTCCACATTGGGTATAGGTAAATTGTGCGGTGTATGTCGTTTGAGTTGATGGACAAACAGAAATTGTAGGCGAATTACCCAAGGAAGTTGTACCCTGAAACCATTCCAAAGTATATAGAGGTGTTCCTGCAGGTTTAAATCTCCAGCCTTCAGCAGTGGCAGGCGTCCAAGTTGGAGTGGTATTCCTGTTTGGAGCTGTAATTCCACCATTTTGAGCAAAATTTTGAAGTCCAATAACGGCCCTCCCTCCATTCCAGCCCGAACATATCGGTTTAGATTGAACATACACATCAATATAATTTGTAGTTTCATTCAATACCATCATGTGTGTACTCTTAATTGAGTTACATGAAAAGTGACATACTTCATTATAAGAAACAATAAATTGTCGGCAAGGCGCAGTTCCTGAAACGTACCATTTGATTGTTCCACATACAGAGGGATCAATATCGTGATAAACACCTAAAACATGGCCCGCACCGTTTATCCCGGTAGTATTAGTAACACTTGCAGAAAAAGCCCAAGGTTGTCCACCTCCGGAAGTAGTAGGACCAAATAAAATTGAACCATTAGAACCTATTTTACACGTAGTATAGGTTTGACCATAATAGCAAAAGGTGAATGGCAGTGTTATTATCGAACTCCAAACATCATCAGTATTTGCCGAAACTTGAGAGCCTCCTGATTGGTTGTAGGGAATAGGTAAAGAATGTGGAATAGATTCTACTGTATAGCTTGAAGTTTCCCTAATATCTAAAAATGTAGCCGTCAAATTTGAGCAACCGGCAGCCGACGAACAATCCGCAGTTTGGTCTGGACCAGCATTCACAAAGGGACAAGGTATACTTTGAGAATTACTAATGAATGCTTGCATCAGTAAAAGCAGAAAAGCTATATTTTTCATATTTTTAAAAGACGATAAATGAGGAATAAGAGTTGCACAAAGGTAATTTATTCCACCATATTCCTATGAAACTCTCCTTTAAATGGCTTAACTTTGTACTCATGAGTACTTCAGTAGTCACCTATTCCGGAAATCTTCGCACCACATGTACACATTTATCTTCGGGAAAAACGATTATTACGGATGCCCCTATTGATAATCATGGTAAAGGAGAGGCTTTTTCTCCAACTGATTTAGTGGCAACTTCTTTAGCATCTTGTATGTTTACTATTATGGGCATCTATTGTCAGCAACATGAAATTAGTTTCAACCATGCTGAAGCGAGAGTAACCAAAATTATGGGTGCGAATCCCAGGAAAATCGATAAAATTGAAATTCGCATATCATTAGAAGGAAATAATTGGGACGAATTGACTCAAAAAAAAGTAATTCAGGCTGGAAAAGCTTGTCCAGTGGCAAAAACGTTAGAAGGTAATGTGGCGATAGAATTTATATTTGAAAAATGAAAGAACAAAAAAGAGAATACCAACGAAAAGAGCGAACAGATATCATATACGGTTTGCATGCCGTAATTGAAGCGATAAAGTCGGATAAAGAACTCAACAAAATTCTAATTCAAAAAGGAATACAAAAGGAAACTTTTTTAACCTTAAAAGAAGCCCTTCATGGCAAACATTATCAATTACAATTTGTCCCTGCACAAAAAATAGATTCGCTAACCACAGGAAATCATCAAGGAATTGTTGCGTTTATTCCTCCAGTTTCTTATCATGTAATTGAAGAATTGGTAGACAAATTATTAGAAGAAGGTAAGAAGCCCTGCATTCTAGTTTTAGATAGAATCACTGATGTTCGAAATTTTGGCGCTATTGCCCGAACAGCGGCTTGTCAAGGTGTGGATGCCATTCTTATTCCCTCATCGGGTTCAGCATTAGTATCTTCCGACGCGATGAAAGCCTCAGCCGGCGCGTTGCATAATATTCCTGTTTGTAAAACAGATCACTTAAAAAATTCGTTATTTTACCTACAACAAAGTGGTTTACGTCTAATTGCCTGTACAGAAAAATCGAGTGTTCCTTTATATCAAGTAAATCTCAGGGGGAACGTTGCGATTATTATGGGTTCAGAAGAAAATGGAATCACACAAGATTTATTAAACTTAGCTGATGTTCGAACGAAAATACCAATGGAAGGCGGTGTATCTTCCTTGAATGTTGGAGTTGCAACAGGGATGATTCTTTACGAACGTTTGCGTCAGCAGTTAGCTTAATTCAAATTACCGACAAAATTTTCGAAACGAGTTCATCCATGTGCTTGACTTCATGCTCGTGTTGATAGTTGTTCCTTCCATTTGGATTGAAAAATATCGCTTTCATTCCTGAGCTTGTCGCACCGTGAATATCGGCATGGTAATCATCGCCAATCATCACTGAATTTCTCGCCAATGTATTTGCTTTTCTGTGCGCATGATAAAAAATCTCCGGATTAGGTTTATTTACGCCAATATCCTCAGAACAAATTACCTCTTTAAAATAAGAACTCAATCCGCAATTATTCAATTTTACAAATTGGACTTCTTTGAATCCGTTGGTAATAATATGCATTGGGAATCCAAATTTATTCAGCGATCGAATAGCCTCTTCAACACCGGGAATTAACTGGTTTTGAAGAGGAGAAATCTCAACATATGCATCACCGAAGCGCTTTACTATTTCAGTATCGTGAATGGAGAATTTCGCCAGTGTATTTTTAAAGCGTCCGTATCTTAGTTCTTCTTTTGAAATAAAGCCTTTACCATATGCTTCCCACAATTTCGAATTTTCCTCTTTGTATATAGAATGAAACGAACTAAAGGAATTCGTCAATTCGTCAATGTTTTCCTCTGAAATGATTTGCTTTAACGCTGAAATTGAATTCTTGTCAAAATCCCAAATCGTTCTGTCGAGATCAAAAAAAAGGTGCTTATCCGAAAACGACATAGGCTAAGGTTGTCATAATACCCGCATTTAGTGCCATACCTAGTAACACCAAAAGAAATGTACTTCTGTATTTTCCATAAAATTTAGCCGTAATAATACTTCCAACAGGTATGGATAAAAAAAATGGAGCCCAAAAGCATACGCCAATTTTTCCTGCGTTTCTTTTCAATCTTACGATCAACTTATTTGTTTTTGTGTGAGTTTTTGCCCCTTCCTTCTTCTTCGTTTTTTTTAAAAAATAATTCGCAGAAAAATAAAATAAACAAGAGCTAATTGATCCACCAAGAAATGCTGCCAAAAACGTTTCTAAAAAGCTGAGTTCAAAAGGAACACCTCCAAACGGAGCAAACATAAATTTAAATGTTGCCAATAAAAACACACTCCAAAATCCTGTCCAATTCATATTATAATTTCTCTCCGTAAGCTAAATCTCCTGCATCACCTAATCCAGGAACAATATACGATTGTGCAGTTAACTCTTTGTCAATTGCACCCACAAAAACCTCAGTGTTATCTGGGAAGTTTCGTTTAATTAATTCCAATGCATCTGGCGTTGCTATTGCAGAAACAATAAAAATCTTTTTTGGTTTTCCGACTTTTAACATGGCTTTGTAAACCGTAACCATACTATTTCCAGTAGCCAACATGGGATCACTTATAATCCAAATTTTATTATCCAATTGTGGCGCTGCCATATATTCAACATAAATGTCAAATTCTTCGGGTGTCGTATGTTTCCTATAGGCAGAAATAAATGCACTTTCACATCCATCAAACATATTCAACAGCCCATTATGCATTGATAACCCTGCCCTTAAAATGGTGGCTAATACAGGTTTTTCTCTCAAAATAGGTGTTGGCGAAATACCTAAAGGTGTTTGTACTTCCTTAGGTTGAAAGGGGAGTTTTTTAGATAGTTCATAGCCTATAATTTCAGCAATTCGTTCCATATTTCTACGAAAACGCATTGGATCCTTTTGTATGTCAACATCTCTTATTTCTGCAATAAATTGACAAAAAATGGATGGTTTTTCACTCAGATTTGTTACCATATTTACAATTTAGAAAATGATTTTGTGTAAACAGATTTCCCCGTTTTAATTCGAATGAGATAGGAACCCGAACGGAACATCGAAACATCGACAAAAGACTCAGCGAAATATTGAGATGCGTTCATGTCTTCTCGGAGAATAACACGTCCGAATAAATCTACAATTTCTAATTCAGCATGATTATCCACTAATCCGGAAATTTCAATTGTCGTGTTACCTGAACTTGGATTTGGAAAAATACTAATATCGTGCTTTAACTCGTTTTCCTTAATATCCATGGTGAAACCAACTGAGAAATCATAACGATGATAATGCCCAAAATCTCCTGGAAAGAACTCTATGTATGAGCCTCCTACTTGTCTCAATCGCATAGTACCTGCTGTTTCTCCTTCTACTTGAGATGAGTACCAAAAAGACAAACCATCGTGATCCGTATCTTCAATTATTATGCTGTAACATCCTGGTGCCAAGTCAAACGTATCCTTATATTGCGTTTGATTGGTTAATTGCGTTCGTTCAAAGATAACATTACCGGCATGATCCACTAGACGGTAATTATTTTCACTTGCTTTATTGTTCGTTGACAACCAAACGAAGAACGGTCCATCAATTCTCTCAGGTGCTTCAAAATGTGCTTTTTTCAAACTATTCTGATTGTATTCATCGTTTCCTTCAATTCCATTAACATTATGAACAAATGCTCGAAAGGTTTTAGTGCTATCCCAATCGCTCCAAAAATTTAAATCATTAACAGGAATTTCGACGATCTCTTCCTGAAGAAATCCTAAATTTCCTGTCCAATTAACTGTTGCAAAAACACCGTATGTAATCCATGTTGTAATAGTACATGAAGTTAGTGGATTGGATCCTGTATTTTTCAAAATAATTCTTGGATTGGAACATGTTGGGTTCCATTTGCTGTAATATTCCCAATTATTCGGATTAAGAATATCTTGTATGGCTGCATCGTTCTGGAAATTTGGTGCAGAATAAGAAATCAAATCATACGCTGCAATGTAATTTCCTCCTGCTTGTCCAGGATCATTTGTTGGAACTTGATTAATGACATAATCCAATTCAACACTATCTCCAGGAGTAACAAAAGGTGTGAGTTCAAATTCATACTCTTTCACTCGATCACCGGGACACCAGCCTTCACGGGCATAGGGCCAAGTTCCACCTTGTCCAATATTTGGATTATCACCACAGTCTGTTTCTTCCCAAATATTCCAATTGAAACGTGTAACGCCATCAACTTTAATTTGGTGACTATTGGGAACCCACTCACAACAAGCCAAATTTCCTACCTGTCCATGACCTGACATTCTCGTTTTAATTTTAAAGTTTTGCGAGGTATCTGCAAGGTGAATTTTTTTCGCTTGTAAATCAATGTCATTGGCCATATTCGCAAAACCATAGGACCTGAAATCCGACCAGATTGGTTCACGCTTGTGTAAGTCTCTAGGCGGAATTCCCTCAATGAATGCGAATTTCAAATCAAGAAGTTCTTGCGTGTTATGCGCTGCTAAATCAACGGTGTTTCGCAAATAATCTTGGTAATCCGTTACGTCATAAATCCATGAAAATCCATTAGGCCCAAGGTCAAACTGGATTCCATAAGGTGTGATATAGCGAGCAATTTCAACATCCTTTACTAGCTCAAACGGTGGGTTATAATAGGTTATCTGCTCATTCACTAATTGATTTGTTGCTACAAAAGGAACCTGCGCTAAAATCTGGCCATTTTCATCGTATTGAATATTATTTCCCTGCTGAGTTCCGACGTAGGCATTCGCAATTTCAAAATGTCTATTGATTGGTTGCTGCTCGAAAATTACCGTGCGTGGTTTTAATCTCTTTTCTTGAACGGAAACATTGGAAGCTATTGAACTAACCGTTCCTTGAAGTAGAGAAATAACTGGTTTTTGAGTTGAACTCTGAACTCCACAAACTGCAACCTCATCAAAACGAATCATGTTATGTTCGGATGGCATTAATAAGTTGTCGTTTGCTGATTGATCAATCGCGTAATTTTCATTATCAAAATCATAGTAAGCAAGTAGATTATTCCAATTTGGATGGGTCGCATCAATTTTATTCAAATAATTGGCTTGTATTGTTGCGGAAGAAAGTGCAGAATTATAGAATCTAAACTCATCTATTTTACCTTTCCACTTTAAACCTTGGTCAACATTTGCACCTAAAACAAAACGATGGATATAACCAATATTTCGTGTTTTATTCGTTCCTGAATGCCACAAAGCACCGTTTTTATAGATGAACATTTCACCTGTACTTTGCTTTTTCACAAAAGCCCAATGGTTCCAAGTGTTATCCATCTCTGAAGCATTCATAGTTTTATTAATTCGATCATAACCTGATGAAATACCTGCATCGAAATAAACGTTATTATCACTCCAAGGCATGTGAATATTGAGAATTCTGTTATTTAATGTGTCAAATGCTTCTAACAAAGTTGTATTCGTTCCTGCCGTTCCATTTCCTTTCGCCCAAAACTCTACGGTCAATTCTTGTCCAACCGTAAAATCTGATAATTCTGTCATGGTATAATTCGTGCCAGATAAATTCAAATACCCGTTTCTTTCAGGATAAGATAATGCCTGATTTCCAGCTACATTTTCCGTAGAAAAGATAAGTCCGTTTGTAGATGGCTCATCAGATGAATAATTAAATTCAATAATTAAATTACTTGTTCCGTCCCAAGTAAAAGGTTGATAGAACAAAAATTCGTTCGCACCAACTACTAATGGATTTCCTGCATTCCTTGTTCGGTTATAGACTTCTAAAAAACCAGTCGTTTGAAAAGAAGTTAATGATGTAGTAGTTGTTGCTTTTATTGAAATTCGCGGACTCAACAACTGACCATTGGAACCAATATTTAAGATTTCCAACATCATTCCTTGGATATCACCGGCTTGGATACCAGCAGCAGTCAATTCATTTGCCGTCAATAATTGCTGAAAGCGCGAACCTTTGCTAGCGGTATTAAAAATTACAGATGAACTACTTGTTCCAACATTTAGAGGCGATGAACTTAAACCAGACGCGGATCTCTCTTGCTCTATTCGTGTATATGTGTCAAAAATAGCATTTGGACAAGGTGTATAATCAATTGTTCCAGGACTCGCCCAATTTGCTAAGTAACGATTCCCATCTTTTCGAACTGAATCATAAATTCCAGTATGATCAAACACTCTGGTGTAGGTTAAATAATCCCATTCTCCACAATCGTATTGATCCCAGGTAGTTAACGGACTACATTTCAATTTGTAATACATCAACACTTTCTCAAACCGTTTGCTATTTAATTCTTGAGGGAAATTAAAATTTGCCCTTCGCGTTGTAATTGAATCAAATGTGAATGTTTGCACCCACGTCGTGTCTTGAGCATTCGTACTCAACACAATCGACAGAAAAAATAAAAAAAGGTAATTCCTCATAGTTACTGTTTGTAACAAAAGTACCTTAATTTATTCGAATTGAAAAGGGAATTTTAAGACATAAATAGGGTTATTGACATGCCTAATTTCTCACGAATTTCGGTTCTGTCAATTATATAGTCTAAGAATCCATGTTCTAATAAAAACTCAGACGTTTGAAAACCATCAGGTAAATCTCTTCCAATTGTTTCTTTAACCACACGCGGACCAGCAAAACCAATCAATGCGCCAGGTTCAGCTATGTTAATATCTCCAAGCATGGCAAAAGAAGCCGTAACACCACCCGTGGTAGGATCTGTTAAATATGAAATATACGGCAAACCGGCATCCGCTAATTGACCTAATTTTCCAGATACCTTTGCCATTTGCATAAGTGAAAATCCTGCCTCCATCATCCGGGCGCCTCCTGATTTAGAGATAATCATGAAAGGAGCTTTAATTTTAATGGCTTCGTCGATTGCCCGTGCAATTTTTTCACCCATTACGGATCCCATCGAACCACCTATAAAACCGAAATCCATTGCCGAAATTACAAAGTCTCTTCCATTCAACATACCTTTTGCAGATCGAACAGCGTCCTTTAATCCCGAAGCTTTTTGTGTTGACTTGATTCTGTCTGCATATTTTTTTGTGTCTTCAAATTTCAATGGATCTCCTGACGACAAATCTGCATCCAATTCTGTGTATTTACCTTCATCGAAAATAAGTTGAAAATACTCCTCTGAACCAATTCTCTCGTGATGCGAACATCTTTCACACACGTAATTATGCTTCATTAAATCATCCGAAGTGTACAAGGTTTTACAATTCGAACACCTCACCCATAACCCTTCTGGGGTTTCTTTTTTCTCACTTGTAGAAGTAGTTATACCTTCCTTATTTCTTTTGAACCAACTCATAAATTATATGGTTTGAATATTATTTAAATCTGAAAAACTCTGCTCCAATCGCTTGTTAAAGGTGATTTCTCCTTCTCGCAACCATTTTCTTGGGTCGTAAAACTTTTTATTTGGAATATCGTCGCCTTCAGGATTACCTATTTGAGTTCTTAAATAATCTTTTTTATTTAATACATAATCACGAACACCTTCGGTAAATGCAAATTGCAAATCCGTATCTATGTTCATTTTAATAACACCATAACCAATCGCTTCTCGAATTTCTTCTACGCTTGAGCCGGAACCTCCATGAAAAACGAAATCTATTGGGTTTTTAGATGTCCTATACTTTTCTTGGATGTAATCTTGAGAATTTTTTAAAATAATGGGAGTCAATTTTACATTCCCTGGCTTGTAAACTCCATGAACATTACCAAAAGCAGCAGCAATGGTGAATCTTGGAGAAATTTTACTTAACTCTTCATATGCATAAGCAACCTCTTCAGGTTGGGTATATAGTTTCGAATTGTCAACATCTGTATTATCTACACCATCCTCTTCTCCTCCAGTGATTCCTAATTCTATTTCCAAGGTCATTCCTATTTTGCTCATACGAGTCAAATATTCTTTACATAATTCAATATTTTCCTCAATTGGTTCTTCCGATAAATCTATCATGTGAGAAGAATAAAGAGGTTTACCTGATTGTTTATAAAATTCTTCTCCAGCTTCCAACAAGCCATCAATCCATGGTAAAAGTTTTTTGGCGCAATGGTCTGTGTGCAAGATAACTGTCGCTCCGTAAGCCTCAGCCATTGTATGAACATGCTTTGCACCTGATATTCCTCCCAATATTGCAGCTTTCTCATTCTTATTATCCAAACCCTTGCCTGCAAAATAATGAGCGCCTCCATTTGAAAACTGAATAATAACTGGAGCATTCAAGCGCGCTGCCGTTTCCAAAACACCGTTGACAGTACTAGTACTCGTAACATTGATAGCAGGCAAAGCAAATCCTTTATGCTTTGCGTAAGCAAATAATTTCTGAACGTTATCTCCAGTAACTACCCCTGGTTTTAAAAAGTCCTCCATTCTGTTTCGTCTTGTTGATTGGTCAGCAAAGTTAAGCAATGAATTGAAAAGTTAAACATACTGAACGAATTAGTCACGCACTTTTCTATTCAATTACAATATTTAAATTTATCTGTCGTTTAAATATTAAATTTAAAATGCCTATGGTCAATAAATACCTAAAAAATCTTTCTACTGAAAATAAAGATACGGAAAAGCCGAGTAATTACAGTATTCAATTTTTAATCAACTACAGTAAATCCATCGAACACAAAAAACTAAAGAAAAAATCCGTTTTTTTATTTCAAAATTAAACAGAGCCTCGTACAGAGGCTTTTTTTTATCTCAAGCAAAAAGACAAGACCTCAGACAAAAAGGTATCCGGTGCTTCGGCATGTACCCAATGTCCTGCATCAGGTATTGTGACTAGTTGACTATCTGGAAATATTGACTCTAAATCCGTAATATCTTCATCTATAATATAATTGGAAAGCTCGCCTCTGATAAACAGAGTTGAAACCCACGACTCATTCTTAGGGATATCTTTTAAAATCTCAGACATATTTTCAACTAAAACAGGAAAATTCATTCTCCACTCCAATTTTCCTTTTTCCTTCCAATAAAGATTTTTCAATAAAAACTGTATAACACCCTCATTATCTACATAATTTCGTAAGTGTTGTTCAGCTTGGCTTCTCGCTGAAATAGTTGAAACGTTTAGGGAGTTTATTGCTGAAATAATATGTTGATGATGGGGGGGATACGCTTTAACTCCCATATCTACAACCACTAATTTATCCAAATTTTCGGGATTCATCTGTGCGAATCGCATCGCTACTTTTCCACCCATAGAATGACCAAGAAGAATAAATTTCGGGAGATCGAGTTGTGTAATTAATTCTTTTAAATCTCTCACCATCAATTCGTAGGTGAATTCATCTGACCAAGGTGAATGGCCGTGGTTGCGTAAGTCTACCAATATAACTCTGTAATAGTCCGCAAGTTTTTTAGCGTGTGTGGCCCAATTATCACTAAAGCCAAATAAACCATGTAAGATAACAAATGGCCTTCCCTCGCCAACTTCTCGGTAGAATAGTTTCATTACTTTTTGGCTACATCTTGAACACTGAGAACCCTGATCTGGAATTGCTCCTCATTAATTGTATTTACAACCTCGCTTATTTTTCCTTCATTTATTTTAGTTGAATCGAAATATATTCGGCAAACTTGCTTCTCAGCATCGATAATAAAATCATATTCAACTTTTGAAACTCCCCCTGTAGCTTTTAAATTCTTTCGAATCGAGCCACCACAACCTTGCTCACATGTCATACCAGTAATTTCTGCCGTTAACATTTTGTTTGGATGAACGATTTGCTCCTTTTTTTCAACCTTTACCTGTTCAGGAGTAGCTACATCAGCAGGTTGGTTTTTACAAGAGATTACCAATGAAATTAAGGCAATTAAGTATAGTTTATTTGTTCTCATATTAATAAAATTTTGTTCGTTCAGAAAGTATCGCTAGTTGTTGTTTTTCAAAATCAACACCAATTATCTTTGGAATGGCTCTAGAACAGTGTCTTGACCATAAAGCATAAGAATTTGATCCCGTACCCAACATAAGAAGATGGTCTCCTTCTTTCAGTTTCGGAATCTGAGCATCTTTTTGTAGGTAATCACCAGCAAAACACAAAGGTCCAGCAATATCTGTAGTTTCAAAGGATTCTTCATTGACTTCAAAATTCTTATTTAAGGCAACAAATTCAATTCCTCTTGGTTTCACATAAGCATCTCTCAAGAGAAAATCTGCACCCAAATGGACATAGGCCAATTGCTTTTTTCCGCGTTGCAGTACATATTCAACTTCGGATAACGCAAAACCACAATAAAAATGGCACCACTGACCGAATTCTGTAACTACTTGGTATTTTCGTAAATCTGTCTGATTGTATAACATATCAGCATACTTCATCATTTGCGAAGGTTCCTCTGACAATAACTCAGGTTTCAATCCACCGCCAATATCTATTCGTTGAATCCTTCTCGTTATTTTATTTATGCTTAAAAGCTCATTGATTTCATCTGCTAATGCAACAACTTCAGCTATTGCATTTACGGCATTTTGAAGATTTCCCAAAGCACTTCCAGAATGCACATGTAGTTGCGAGATAGGGTAATTCAAACAAGCATTACGAATGGCCTCTCGATTTGAAATTGGTTCCCCGAATTTCGATTCATCATGCGATACATGGTAAAGTTCTGGTGATCCTGTTTCTGTCATTGGATTAATTCGTAGACCTATCGTAAAATTTGGATTTTCAGGAATTCGATTTAATTCGTCCAATGAATTCAGGTTTAATTTGATTTCAGGATACAAATTATGACACGCAATTATTTCTGATTTTGTTTTAACTGGTGAGTCAAATACTAAATTTATTGGGTCAATTCCAGCTGAAATGGCCATTTCAACCTCCTCCATGGAAGCAGCCTCTAAACCAAAACCTTTAGAAACGATATAACGAAGTACCGCCGGATGAGGATTGGTTTTTATTGCGATTGCGTGCAACGCATCAAACGATGAAAATACCTTTTTAAGATGCGATAAATACTTTTCTAATTGATTCCATGATTGAAAAATTAGAGCTGTATCTTCAGTTTTTTGAATTTCTGACAACTGTTTAACAGTCCAAAGTGCCTCTTCTTTTAATGCCTTCATCTAAACAAGGTATCTACAGCCTTTTCAATGATTTCAATTAGTTTTAAATCATTTTGTGGCATAAAGCGTTTATTCGCGAGTTGGCGTCTAATGGAATAAGAACCAATCGCCAATCTTATGAAAGACTTTTCGCCATATTGTACGGGTTGACCAATAAACACGCGGTTAAATCCTTGTAGACCTTCGTGTTCGTTTAGGACAAGATAATCGAATAATTTCTTCAAATGGACATTATCCAAGGCGTAACCATCCACCAGAACCATGAAGGAAACAATACTGTCGTTCGTTAACTCCATATTTGGCATTAGTTGAAAATAATCGCTTTGCGCAAGTCTTCCTGTAACAACTTGGTTCCATCTTCTGATAAGTGCGTTCGATTCAACCGAAGGAAACGCTAAAAACGCCTTCATTTCTTGAATGGCAATTTCCCAACGCATACGAAGACCAACGTTTATTTCATTTGGAAGCTGACTTCTTATTTCTTTAAAACTAGGAGGAAAATCATAGGAAGAAAACAGATGTTCATAACCTTTTATGATAGATGCATCCTTATTTATAAATTTATCAGACCAAGTTTTAGGTACTAGAAGTGCACCGCAAAACGGAGGCGCTTGATAAAATTTAGATCCTGTGACCATAAGCATTACACCTTTACTCAACATGGAATGAATCAAAACGGGATCTGTCCTAAACTGACACAAATCCACAACCCACATGATTCCGTCCTTAAATTCATCAATAATTGCTAGATCGTCCTTAATACCAGACTTACTTCCAAAAACTAAATTTCCAATTATAGGTTGATTTGGATGTGCTGCTATTATTTCACGAATAGCCTCGCTCCTATTGGAAATATGGCCGGTTTCCTCTCGTGCCGCTAGATAGAAAACTTTTGATTTTATATTTTCAGCAACTTCTTTTCCTAAAGGAATTCTTTTGCCAAATTGATTCCATTCAGCATAAAATAATCCCTCTGCCGCTGCTTTAGAACCAGAACCAAGTTCCTCCGGGCAAGAAACAATATTGATGATATCTTTTTTTCCATGCAATAATGCTTGAAAAATTAACGGTAAGTACATCATATCACTACCACTCGGACCGTAAAAGACGTCAAAATCATACTGACCATCGTCTAATAATCCTTTTAAATCTATCGTTTGACGGTCAATCAACAATTGGTATTCGTCCGGAATGAAGTTCTCAAGAAATTTAGAAGCAACCTCATAACCAAAAGGTGTTAAAGTTCCGCAAGTACATGATCCTCGGTGAAATAAACCTTCATATTTTAGAGGATTTAAATGGTATTTATTTGCTAGTGTTTCTGGTCTAAGAAAAATTCGCTCATCACAGCCAGAAACCAATATTTCCAATAATTTCTCTTTATTATTTGTGGGCGCTGTTTCGGGCATAAAATCTCCTTTTTGTATTTGATTCCTTATGTAACAAAGTTATCCAAGAAAAATGAGTGTCGTGGGTAATTTCCAAATAATTATTTTCAAAATCCTTTACCCAATCCTTATCTACTTCATAGATATTCTCGTATTCAAATTGACCATCAGCGTAATACCGCACTTTTTTGAGGTGATTATCGTCATGCTTTTCAATAAAATGCCATGCTCCCTCTCCAATTCCGCCAAGATAATACGCCTGAATTGGAAGAGTTTCTGGTTTCGTCGGTTCAGCTAATTGACCTTCTTTTACATCAGTTGGTAATAACTTAGCTTTTTTGTAACGAAATGAATACGACAATTTAATTAACACATCGCGACGAGCTGCACTAGGTTTATCTTGAAACCAAGTTCCCTGACCATTTTTCCAAACCAAATATTTTCCTTCGAAATTACCTGCCACAACATTGAAAAAAGGTGTTGGAGAAATCGTTGAAGGCTTGTTAAATCGTTTGAAAATAATCGAATGTTTGTCGAGACCTGCCATGATAGCAGTAGTTACGAATCTGGCGCAGTTTGATTCACTTTTTTTCAACCCACTATACGGAATATAGCCCTTTACCTGAAATTGATGAATCGCTGTCAAAACTTTTTCGATATTGACATTATACATTACTGAAGCATACAAAGCATCCTCACCATGGGTTGCTTTACTAATACCCTCGAGTTCATTGCATACTTCCATCAAATTCATTAACTCACCATCTTCTGACCACCTAGGGATTGTGTGCAAAACAAGTTTTGGATCTGTAGTAGCACTTCTTGTTCTTCCAAAACCTTTAGGAGTAATGTATCTACCGAAATCCGCGTATATGAAAGAGTCTTTTTTAACAACTAAAAGAGCAGCATGACCAACAAGAACATTGATGTTTCTCATTATTCCTATTTTTCTCAAAAAATGGAGGAACTTCTCCGGTGCTCGGGCCGTCATGTTAGGCCAAGCCATCGGAATAACAGCTGAGAATTTAAACTGATCTTCAATCATTCTTAATACAAAATTAATTTAAATGCAATTTAAACCTTACAAATTAACCTAAAACTTAAAGAATTTGGCTTCACACATTTTTTATATTACATTTGGGGAAAATTTATCGTAAAATGAAAGCTTTACTATTTTTCTCAATGGCGCTTGTATTACTTGGTTCATGCACTAAATATGCAGATGGCCCAAGCTTTTCACTTTTAACTCGAAAGGCGAGAATTACTAATGAATGGATTTTAGAAAAGCAAACTTTAAATAATAGCGACTTACCAATTTCTGGTGAAACAAAACTAACCATAGAAAAAGATGGAACTTTCTCTGAATCTATTGTCAACAATGAATTAGGACAGTTACAATCAACACATAGACACGGAACCTGGTTGTTCTTAGAGGGTCAAGGTCAAATTTCTATGACTGAATCTTTAGAAGGTTCATTAGCCGTAAATTTCGAAATTCGAGAATTAAAGAACAAGCGTCTTAAATTGAGAAGATCAATTAACAATAATATTTACGAGTGGGTTTACATCAGTAAATAATACTCTACTTTTTATTTAGACAAATCTTTCGTCTGCCTCCATCACATGACCGCATTCCTTGCAGGTTCTCATTTCTAAAGAAGTATAAAATTCTTTAAATCGGGGAATAAAATCTTTTTCAATGTTTTCAAGGGGGAACCTGTAAGACTTAAGAGAGTTATTGCATTTTTCGCAAAACCACATCAAACCATCCACTAAGTCGGTACCCTTTCTAACTTTTTCAATAACTAAACCCACAGTATTTTCCCCTCGAATTGGCGAGTGCGGTGTATTACCGGGAAGAAGAAACATTTCTCCTTCTTTTATATGAATATCTTTGGCTTTTCCCTCGTGCTGAATTCGAACTGTTATATCTCCTTCTAATTGATAAAACAATTCTTCACTTTCATTATAATGATAATCTTTTCTTGCGTTTGGTCCACCCACCACCATTACAATAAAATCTCCAGCCTCTTTATAAAGGTTCTTATTTCCTACAGGCGGTTTTAATAAATCCCTGTTTTCTTCGATCCATTTTTGTAAATTGAAAGGTGCTAACATAGTAACTAATTTTTTATAAAAATAGGTAAAGAAAATACGCAAAAACAAAAAAGGATGGCCGAAACCATCCTTTTCCTATAAATTTAGATTGATTATGCGTTTTCTAGCATTTCATCGTACTTCTCTTGCGATGCTACAATCATCTTTTGGAAATTACGCACACCTGTACCTGCTGGTATTAAATGTCCAACAATTACGTTTTCTTTTAATCCTAATAGGTGATCCTCTTTTCCTGAGATTGCAGCCTCGTTCAGAACTTTTGTAGTTTCCTGGAATGAAGCCGCAGAAATGAACGATTGTGTTTGAAGTGACGCACGTGTGATACCTTGAAGTAATGGCGTGGAAGTAGCTGGAATTGCTTCACGAGCTTCAACCAATGCTTTATCCTCTCTCTTCAACTTCGAATTCTCATCTCTAAGTCTTCTCACAGATACCAACTGACCTTTCTTCAATTCATCAGAATCGCCTGCATCTTTTACGAACATCATTCCGAACAATGCATCATTTGCTTCCATAATATCTGCTTTATGAACTGATTGTCCTTCAAGGAACATAGTATCTCCAGCTTCAATAATTTCAGCTTTTAACATCATTTGTCTAACGATTACTTCAAAATGTTTATCGTTGATTTTAACTCCCTGAAGTCGGTAAACTTCTTGGATTTCATTTACGATATATTCTTGTACTTTCGTTGGACCTTCTATGTTTAGAATGTCATTCGGCGTAATCGCACCATCAGAAAGAGGTTGTCCTGCGCGTACGAAATCATTTTGCTGTACCAATATATGCTTTGAAAGTGGCACTAGATAAGTTTTAACTTCACCTAACTTAGAAGTGATTTTAATCTCTCTATTACCTCTCTTTATAACCCCGAAGGTGGCTGTACCATCAATTTCAGAAACTACCGCAGGATTGGAAGGATTACGTGCTTCAAATAATTCAGTTACACGAGGTAAACCACCTGTAATATCTCCAGTTTTACCCGCCATTCTTGGGATTTTAACTAGCGTCTCACCAGCTTCTATTTTATCTCCTTCATTAACAGAAATATGCGCATTCACAGGTAAAGAATACTCTCTCAATACCTCTTTCGTTTTTGCATCAACAATATGAATAGCAGGAGATTTCTTTTTATCTCGGGTTTCAATGATAACCTTTTCAGTAAATCCAGTTTGCTCATCGATTTCTTCGCGATATGTAATATTTTCTTGAATACTCTCAAATACCACCTTACCAGCTACTTCTGAAACAATAAGCGCATTGTATGGATCCCACTTACAAATTACATCACCTTTTTTGATTTTAGTATTTGCCGAAACCATTAACTCAGAACCATAAGGCACATTAGCATTCATGACCACCACACCTGTTTTTTCATCTGTGATTTTTAATTCTGCCGAACGTCCAACCACAATAGTTTTAACAGAACCATCTGCATTCTTACGCTCAATCGTCCTTAATTCGTCAATTTCTAATTTACCGTTCGCTTTCGCTTTCATATCGGAGATATCTGCGATGTTCGAAGCCGTACCACCCACGTGGAACGTACGAAGGGTCAACTGAGTTCCAGGTTCACCAATAGATTGAGCAGCGATAACTCCAACTGAGTCACCTATTTGGGCTAAACGGTGATTCGAAAGGTTTCTTCCGTAACACTTCGAACAAACTCCTCTTCTCATTTCGCATGTCAATACAGAACGTATTTCTACTTCTTCAATACCTGCTTTTTCTATTTCTTTGGCAACATCTTCAGAAATTAATTCTCCTGAAGCAACAATTAAATTATCGGATTCCGGGAAATAAACATCGTGAACAGATGTTCTTCCTAAGATTCTATCATAAAGTGGCTCTACGATTTCGTCGCTTTTCTTGAGTGCTGTTGCTACAATACCTCTTAAGGTACCACAATCATTCGAATTGATTACAACATCTTGTGCCACGTCAACTAATCTACGTGTTAGGTAACCAGCATCCGCTGTCTTAAGAGCTGTATCTGCGAGACCTTTACGCGCACCGTGAGTAGAAATAAAATACTCAAGAATGGAAAGACCTTCCTTAAAGTTAGATAAAATTGGATTCTCAATAATTTCTTGAACTGAAGCTCCCGACTTTTGCGGTTTCGCCATCAATCCTCTCATTCCTGAAAGCTGTCTAATTTGTTCTTTCGAACCACGGGCTCCAGAATCGAACATCATATATATTGAGTTGAAACCTTGTTTATCACTCTTCAATTGCTCCATTAATGTATGAGTCAATCGAGAATTTGTATGTGTCCAAATATCAATAATCTGATTATAACGTTCGTTGTTTGTGATGAGACCCATATTGTAATTCATCATTACTTCTTTAACATCATTCTCAGCTTTTAATACTAAAGCTTCTTTTTCTTTTGGAATAATGATGTCGTCCAAATTGAATGATAGACCACCTCTAAATGCCATCTCATAGCCTAGTTTTTTAATATCATCTAAGAACTGTGCTGTTTGTGAGGTACCACAAATTTTCAAAACTTCGCCGATTATGTCACGAAGAGCCTTTTTAGTCATTACATCGTTGATGAAACCAACTTTTCGCGGCACCTTTTCGTTGAATAATACTCGACCACAAGTTGTCTCAAGTAATTTCAATTCAGGTTCACCAATATGATTTAAATCATACGTTTTCACCTTGATGTGCGCATGAAGATCTAATTTACCTTCGTTATATGCAATTATTACTTCAGATGGCGAATAAAATGTGCTTCCTTCTCCTTTAACTACCTCAGTATCTGTAGATTTTTTACCTTTTGTAATGTAATATAATCCAAGTACCATGTCCTGAGAAGGAACGGCAATTGGTGCACCATTCGCAGGGTTCAAAATATTATGCGACGCCAACATCAACATCTGAGCTTCCAATATTGCAGCGTTACCAAGTGGTAAATGCACAGCCATTTGGTCACCATCGAAATCCGCGTTGAACGCCGTAGTTACCAATGGGTGAAGTCTAATTGCTTTTCCTTCTATTAATTTTGGTTGGAAAGCTTGAATACCCAGTCGGTGAAGTGTAGGGGCTCTGTTCAACAGAACAGGGTGTCCTTTCAATACATTTTCTAAAATATCCCATACAACAGGTTCTTTTCTATCAACAATTTTCTTCGCTGATTTTACTGTTTTTACAATTCCTCTTTCGATCATTTTTCGAATGATGAACGGTTTGTATAATTCAGCTGCCATATCTTTCGGCAAACCACATTCGTGTAATTTTAAATCTGGACCAACGACAATAACAGAACGGGCAGAGTAGTCAACCCTTTTACCAAGTAAGTTTTGACGGAAACGTCCTTGTTTTCCTTTTAATGAATCTGAAAGAGATTTTAAAGCTCTATTTGATTCTGTCTTAACAGCACTTGATTTTCTTGAATTATCGAATAAGGAATCAACAGATTCTTGAAGCATCCTTTTCTCGTTACGAAGAATTACTTCAGGAGCCTTAATTTCGATTAACCTTTTCAAACGGTTATTACGAATAATTACTCTTCTGTAGAGATCATTCAAATCCGAAGTTGCAAATCTTCCACCATCTAATGGAACTAATGGGCGTAATTCAGGAGGAATAACAGGAACAACTTTCACCACCATCCATTCTGGTCTGTTCTCAATTCTAGTTTGCGAATCGCGCATTGCTTCTACAACTTGTAAACGCTTTAACGCTTCATTCTTACGTTGAACCGATGTTTCGTTTTCTGCCTGACCTCTTAATTCATAAGAAAGATTTTCAAGATTCAAATCTCTAAGCAAGTCATGAAGAGCCTCAGCTCCCATTTTGGCAACAAACTTATTTGGATCACTATCCTCAAGGTAATGATTGTCCTTTAATAAAGGATTGTCGATAATATCTAAATATTCCTCTTCTGTCAAGAAATCCATTTTCTTAAGATTCACTCCTTCTATTTGAGAGGAAGATCCTGGATTTATTACAACATATCGCTCGTAATAAATAATTTGATCTAATTTCTTAGTTGGTAAACCAAGTAAGTAACCAATTTTGTTTGGCAATGACCTAAAATACCAAATATGAGCAACTGGAACAACCAAAGAAATATGCCCCATACGCTCTCTTCTTACCTTTTTCTCGGTAACTTCTACCCCGCATCGGTCACAAACTATTCCTTTGTATCGGATTCTTTTGTATTTACCACAGTGACACTCATAGTCTTTAACTGGTCCGAAGATACGCTCACAGAATAAACCATCTCTTTCAGGTTTATATGTTCTGTAATTTATCGTTTCCGGCTTCAATACTTCTCCACTTGATTGCTCAAGGATAACCTCCGGAGAAGCTAACGAGATCGTAATTTTATTGAAGCTACTTTGTTTTTTTGGTGTTTCTTTTTTGAAAGCCATTTTTTATGAATGATTTCGTTTTTACTAATTATTAATCCATTGAAATGTTAAGACACAATCCGCGAAGTTCGTGTAAGAGTACATTAAATGATTCAGGAATACCTGGTTCAGGAATGTTATCTCCTTTAACAATCGCTTCGTATGCTTTCGCTCTACCCATTACATCATCAGATTTAACAGTCAAGATTTCTTGTAAGATATTGGATGCACCGAATGCTTCAAGTGCCCAAACCTCCATCTCACCAAATCGTTGTCCACCAAATTGTGCCTTTCCTCCCAATGGTTGCTGAGTAATAAGCGAGTATGGACCGATTGATCGCGCGTGCATCTTATCGTCTACCATGTGAGATAACTTCAACATGTAAATTACACCTACTGTCGCAGTTTGGTGGAATCTTTCACCAGTACCTCCGTCATATAAGTATGTTTTACCCGATCTAGGCACTCCTGCCTTATCTGTCCAGTCATTAATCTCATCTGGCGTTGCCCCATCAAAAATTGGGGTAGCAAATTTAACTCCCAATTTTTGTCCGGCCCAACCTAAAACAGTTTCATAAATTTGTCCAAGGTTCATACGAGATGGTACCCCTAATGGATTTAACACAATGTCAACCGGAGTTCCATCCTCCAAGAAAGGCATATCTTCTTGACGAACGATATTTGCAACAATACCTTTGTTTCCGTGACGACCTGCCATTTTATCACCAACTTTTAATTTTCTCTTTTTGGCAACATAAACTTTTGCAAGTTTTACGATTCCCGCAGGCAATTCGTCTCCCACTGAAATATGAAACTTACGTCGTTTGTAATTCCCTAAAAGATCGTTTGCTTTAATACTAAAGTTGTGAATCACACGACTTATCAATTGATTAATTTTCTCGTCAGCTGTCCAATTCAATGGATTTACAATAGTGTAATCCAAAGCAAAAAGAGCCTTATTATTGAATTTTGTGCCTTTTTTAATCAATTCCTCCTTAAAGTTATTGTAAACTCCAGAAGATTTATGCTCACCAAGGATAACCATCAACTTATCAACTAACTTTTCTTTTAATTCTGCAAAGTCTTTGTGGTATTCAGCATCCAAAGTTTCAAGAATTGGTTTATCTTGAGTTTTGGATTTTCTATCCTTAATAGCTCTCGAAAATAACTTTTTATCGATAACAACACCTCTTAAGGAAGGTCCTGCTTTCAACGAAGCATCTTTTACGTCTCCTGCTTTGTCTCCAAAAATCGCACGTAATAGCTTTTCCTCAGGAGATGGATCTGTTTCTCCTTTCGGAGTAATTTTCCCAATAAGTATATCTCCTTCTTTAATTTCAGCTCCTATTCTAATCAAACCATTGTCATCAAGATCTTTAGTCGCATCTTCACTTACGTTTGGAATGTCTGAAGTTAGTTCTTCCATTCCTCGTTTTGTATCACGAACTTCCAAAGAATACTCATCGATATGAATAGAGGTGAAAATGTCATCTCGAACAACTTTCTCAGAAATAACAATAGCATCTTCGAAATTGTAACCCTTCCATGGCATGAATGCAACCTTAAGATTTTGACCTAAGGCCAATTCACCATCTTGTGTAGCATATCCTTCGCATAGAACTTGACCAAAAGCAACGCGATCACCTTTTTGAACAATAGGCTTAAGATTGATACAGGTACTTTGATTAGTTTTAGCAAATTTTGTCAACGAATACGATTTAACTTCTGAGTCGAAACTTACAAGCTTATCATCTTCATTCCAATCGTAACGAATAACAATTTCGTTGGCATCAACGTATTCTACCACACCTGAACCTTCAGAATTAATCAATACGCGTGAATCACGTGCCACTAACTGCTCAATACCAGTTCCAACAATTGGTGAATTAGGTTTCAACAATGGAACCGCCTGACGTTGCATGTTAGAGCCCATCAAGGCACGGTTAGCATCATCGTGTTCTAGGAAAGGAATAGAAGAAGCCGCAATCGAAGCGATTTGGTTTGCACCAACATCCATTAGGTTAATGTCTTTTGGACCAACCACAGGGAAGTCACCTTCATATCTTGCTTTTACGAGATCAGAAAGGAAGTTACCTTTATCGTCAACTTTGGCATTGGCTTGTGCTATCATTTTTGCATCTTCCTCTTCCGCTGCAAGGTAAATTGGTTGTTCAGAATATACAACTTTCCCGTTGTCTACTTTTCTATATGGTGTTTCGATGAATCCAAGTTTATTCACCTTAGCAAAAACACATAAAGAAGATATTAATCCAATATTTGGACCTTCAGGTGTTTCAATCGTACACAAACGTCCATAATGCGTGTAGTGAACGTCACGAACCTCAAATCCAGCTCTTTCTCTTGACAAACCGCCTGGTCCGAGTGCCGACAAACGTCGTTTGTGGGTAACTTCAGATAAAGGATTTGTTTGATCCATAAATTGAGACAATTGATTCGTTCCAAAGAATGAATTTATTACAGAGGATAACGTTTTAGCATTAATCAAATCAATTGGAGTGAAAACCTCATTGTCGCGAACATTCATTCGTTCCCTAATTGTTCTTGCCATTCTTGCAAGTCCAACTCCAAATTGCGAATACAACTGTTCTCCTACTGTACGAACACGACGATTCGATAAGTGATCGATATCATCGATGTCAGCTTTGGAGTTAATTAATTCTATAAGGTACTTGATTATGTTTATGATATCTTCTTTAGTAAGAACTCTAGATTCTTCACTTCCACTCAATCCAAGTTTCTTATTCAAACGATAACGCCCTACTTCACCAAGATCATAGCGTGCATCAGAGAAAAATAATTTTTCAAATACACCTTTAGCTGTTTCGTAATCTGGTGGATCTGCGTTTCTTAATTGACGATAGATATGTTCAACAGCTTCTTTTTCAGAATTTGAAATGTCTTTTTGAAGCGTATTGTAAATAATTGTGTAATCAGTAGAGTTTGCATCTTCTTTGTGAAGTATTACAGATTTCGCACCTGAATCTAAGATTGAATCAAGGTGTTCTTCTCCAATCAACAATTCTCTGTCAAGAATAACTTCATTTCGCTCAATTGAAACAACTTCTCCTGTATCCTCATCTACAAAGTCCTCAATCCAAGTTTTTAGTACCCTTGCTGCCAATCTTCTTCCAACAAGTTTTTTCATATTCGCCTTGTTGATTTTAACCTCATCTGCCAAGCCAAATATCTCTAGAATATCGCGATCAGTTTCATAACCTATAGCTCTAAAAAGAGTAGTTACAGGTAATTTCTTTTTACGATCGATGTAAGCGTACATGATGTTGTTAATATCAGTAGCGAACTCTATCCAAGAACCCTTGAATGGAATGATACGGGCAGAATATAATTTTGTACCATTAGCATGACGACTTTGTCCAAAGAATACACCTGGTGAACGGTGTAACTGAGATACAATAACTCTCTCAGCACCATTTACCACAAACGAACCTTTTGGTGTCATATAAGGAATTGTACCTAAATAAACATCTTGCACGATAGTTTCAAAATCTTCGTGTTCAGGATCGGTACAATACAATTTCAATTTTGCTTTTAAGGGAACAGAATATGTTAACCCTCTTTCGATACACTCTTCGATAGTATAACGCGGTGGATCGATAAAATAATCCAAGAACTCCAATACGAATTGGTTTCGTGTATCAGTTATTGGAAAGTTTTCAGCGAATACTTTAAAAAGTCCTTCACTGTTTCTGTTTTCAGGAGTCGTTTCTAACTGAAAAAATTCTTGAAAAGATTTTAACTGGATTTCCAGAAAATCTGGGTAATCAAATTGATTTTTGCTTGAAGCAAAATTAATTCTGGTTGAATTATTCGATGTTGCCAAGGCTTTTATTTTTTAGTTACTTCAATACGGAATTTACAAATGCTAAAAAACAGGAGAAGGCACCCGTATTGAAACGGTGCCTCTCCTGTATATGAAGACGATTATTACTTAATCTCAACTTCAGCTCCAGCCTCTTCTAGAGACTTTTTAAGTCCTTCGGCTTCGTCTTTCGAAACACCTTCTTTCAATGTAGAAGGAGCAGCGTCAACTAGGTCTTTAGACTCTTTTAATCCGTTACCAGTAAGTTCTTTTACTAACTTAACTACAGCTAGTTTGTTAGCTCCACCAGCTTTAAGGATTACATCGAACTCTGTTTTTTCAGCAGCAGCTTCTTCGCCACCACCAACAGCACCTCCTGCAACCATTACTGGAGCAGCAGCAGCTGGTTCGATTCCATACTCATCTTTTAAAATTGTTGCTAACTCATTAACTTCTTTTACTGTTAGGTTAACCAACGTTTCTGCAATTTGCTTTAAATCAGCCATTTTATTTAAAATTTAAAAAGGTTTAAAAATAATTAATTTATTATCCTCGATCTTCGAGGGTTTTAAGGATACCAGCAATTTTACTACCAGCACCTGTAAGACCAGACAACACATTTTTCGCAGGACTTTGCAATAAGCCGATGATTTCTCCCACAAGTTCTTCTTTGCTTTTAAGGGCCTCAAGAACTACTAATTGATTATCACCAACGAAAATCGCTTCATCAATGTAAGCGCCCTTCAAAAGTGGCTTTTCACTTTTCTTGCGAAAATCCTGAATTAATTTTGCAGGGGCATTTGCTACTTCTGAAAACATGATAGAAGTTGAACCTTTAAGTACACCCGAAAGTCCACTGTAATCCTTTCCTTCTACCTTATCCATTGCTTTTTGAAGCAGTGCATTTTTTACTACTCGCATTTTGATATTTGCTTGAAAACATCTTCTGCGTAGCGTATTCACTGATTCAACTGTTAAATCTGCAGTGTCTGTTAAATAGACTATAGATGACGCTTGTAATTCAGCCGCCAAATTGTCAATGTATTTTGCTTTTTCTTCTCTTGTCATTTCACTAAGTTTTAAGCATTAACAGACTTTGTGTCAATTTGAATACCTGGACTCATTGTTGAGCTTAAATAAATGCTCTTAATGTATGTACCTTTGGCAGCAGATGGCTTAAGTTTAATTAGTGTTTGGATTAATTCATTCGCATTGTCACGAATTTTTCCTCCCTCAAAACTTACTTTACCAACTGAAGAATGAATAATACCGTATTTATCAACTTTAAAGTCAATTTTACCAGCTTTAACTTCTTCAACTGCTTTGCCAATTTCCATCGTCACAGTACCTGTTTTTGGGTTAGGCATTAAACCTCTAGGTCCCAATATTCTACCCAAAGCACCTACTTTACCCATAACAGATGGCATAGTGATAATTACGTCTATGTCTGTCCATCCTCCTTTGATTTTGTCAATGAAGTCATCAAGACCTACGTAATCAGCGCCAGCTTGCTTCGCCTCAGCTTCCTTGTCTGGAGTACAAAGTACAAGTACCTTAACATCCTTACCAGTTCCATGAGGAAGGGCAACTGTTCCGCGCACCATTTGGTTAGCTTTTCTTGGATCAACTCCTAATCGCACAGCGATATCAACAGAAGCATCGAATTTGGAGGTGGAAATTCCTTTTACCAAATCACATGCATCTGATAGAGTGTAAGCTTTTGACAAATCATATTTTGCCAAAACCTCTTTTCTTTTTTTAGAAACTCTTTTCATAATACTAATTATTTGGATTTAGGCGCTTCGCCACCTTTAACATTCACTCCCATACTTCTTGCCGTACCCGCAACCATTTTCATTGCTGAATCTACAGTAAAACAATTAAGATCAGGAAGTTTATCTTCAGCAATCGCACGCACTTGATCCCAAGTAATGGTACCAACTTTTACACGATTTGGTTCAGATGATCCTTTCTTAATTTTTGTGTGTTCAACAATTTGAACTGCTGCAGGTGGAGTTTTTAATACGAAATCAAATGATTTGTCACCATAAACAGTGATTACAACTGGAACCACCTTTCCCATTTTATCTTGAGTTCTAGCATTAAATTGCTTACAGAACTCCATAATGTTCACACCTTTCGCACCTAAAGCAGGTCCAATTGGCGGAGATGGGTTGGCAGCTCCTCCTTTGATCTGCAATTTGATCAATGCTGCTACTTCTTTAGCCATATATATTCAATTTATGTAGTCAAACGTGAGTATTTTGATGGGAAGCTTTTATCATCAGACCCACTCCTACGGTTAATACAAATTATCCTTCTTTCTCGACTTGCATGTAGCTAAGTTCCAAAAGATTTTTACGTCCGAAGATTTTCACCATTACTTTCAATTTTTTCTTTTCTTCGTTGATTTCATCGATAACTCCGCTAAAGTTGTTAAATGGTCCATCTATAACTTTCACAGACTCTCCAATAACAAATGGAATTTTCATTTCTTCTTCTGTTTCGGCAAGTTCGTCAACTTTACCTAATATTCTATTCACTTCCGCTAGACGCATTGGAACTGGCTCACCACCTTTTTCCGTTCCTAAAAATCCAATAACGTTGGGAATACTTTTAATAACGTGTGTTACCTCACCTACAAGAGCTGCTTCAATAATCACATATCCGGGTAGATAAACCTTTTCTTTGTTAACCTTTTTACCGTTTTGGATTTTGAAAACTTTTTCTGTAGGGATTAACACTTGGCTTACAAAATCATTAAGCTTAGCCCGAGTAATCTCCAATTCGAGGTATTCTTTAACTTTCTTCTCCTTACCGCTTACGGCACGAACTACATACCATTTTTTAACTATCTCTGCCATGTGCCGATTATAATTTGTTGTATATCCAACCAATTACTCCATCCCAGAAGCCCTCTTTATTAATTCCGACCAAATAATCCATGGCGAAAATAATTAAGGACAATAATACGGAAGCAATCACAACCAAGATGGTGTTGTTTTGCAACTCTAACCAAGTCGGCCAAGTTACATTGTGAAGCAACTCGTCGTATGTTTCTTTGAAGTATGTTCTAATTTTTGAAACCACTTTTTTTATTTTAATGTGCACGGGCGGTAGGATTCGAACCCACGACCAATGGTTTTGGAGACCACTACTCTACCAGCTGAGCTACACCCGTTTAAAAAGGGGAGTTCGTAAAAACTCCCCTTAGTTAAACTTTGATTATATCTCTTATTTCAAGATTTCTGTAACCTGACCAGCACCTACTGTTCTACCTCCCTCACGAATTGCAAAACGTAGACCTTTATCCATCGCTACAGGAACGATTAACTTAACTGTAATAGTTACGTTATCACCTGGCATTACCATTTCACGACCAGCCTCAAGGTGAATTTCACCAGTAACATCAGTTGTACGGAAATAGAATTGAGGACGGTATTTATTTTGGAAAGGAGTGTGACGACCACCTTCTTCTTTCTTCAATACATAAATTTCAGCTTTAAATTCAATGTGAGGAGTAGTTGAACCTGGCTTACAAATAACCATTCCTCTTTTGATTTGAGTTTTTTCAATACCTCTTAACAATAAACCTACGTTATCTCCAGCTTCACCTCTGTCAAGGATCTTTCTGAACATCTCAACACCCGTTACGGTAGAAGTCAATTTAGTTTCACCCATTCCTAGGATTTCTACCGGCTCCCCAGAGTTGATTACACCAGTTTCAATACGACCCGTTGCAACTGTTCCACGACCTGTAATTGTAAACACATCTTCTACTGGCATCAAGAAAGGCTTGTCAATTTCTCTTGGAGGAAGTTCAATGTATGTATCCACAGCTGCCATTAATTCTTCAACTGTTTTAACCCACTTGTCTTCACCATTCAAAGCACCTAATGCAGAACCTTGAATAACTGGAGCATTGTCGCCATCATATTGGTAGAAAGACAACAATTCACGAATTTCCATTTCTACTAATTCCAATAATTCTGGATCGTCAACCATGTCAACTTTGTTCATGAAAACAACGATTCTAGGAACACCAACCTGACGTCCTAAAAGGATGTGCTCACGAGTTTGTGGCATTGGACCATCAGTTGCAGCAACAACCAAAATTGCACCATCCATTTGAGCAGCACCTGTTACCATGTTCTTCACGTAATCCGCGTGACCTGGACAGTCAACGTGGGCGTAGTGACGGTTGTCAGTTTGATACTCAACGTGTGATGTATTGATTGTAATACCTCTTTCTTTCTCCTCTGGAGCGTTGTCAATAGAAGAGAAATCACGAACTTCAGCAAAACCTTTCTTAGATAATACTGATGTAATCGCAGCTGTTAAAGTTGTTTTACCGTGGTCAACGTGGCCAATAGTACCAATGTTTACGTGCGGTTTGGAGCGGTCAAAATTTTCCTTAGCCATTTTACTTATTTGTTACTTAGTTAATAATTTACTTTACAAAAAAATCGCTGACACACGTTGTGACTAGCGAAATACGTTACCTTGAGCCAATGACGAGATTTGAACTCGTGACCTCTTCCTTACCAAGGAAGCGCTCTACCCCTGAGCTACACCGGCCTAAGTATTTTTGAGCGGGAGACGAGATTCGAACTCGCGACGTTCAGCTTGGAAGGCTGACGCTCTACCAACTGAGCTACTCCCGCTTAAATACGGTGCCTTGTGGGGATGGATGGACTCGAACCAACGATACCAAACGGTGACAGATTTACAGTCTGCTGCAATAGCCACTATGCGACATCCCCAACTTATTGGAGCCGATGGAGGGATTCGAACCCCCGACCAGCTGATTACAAATCAGCTGCTCTGGCCAACTGAGCTACATCGGCAAAAATGTTGGTACAATAAAAAAAGAACGTGTCTTTAACCCAAAAAACCGATTTGGGATTGCAAAAATACGAAAGTTTTTTTTATCACAAAGTGTTTTCAAAAAAAAATATGTGAACTAGAAGAAAATGATAGAGAATAACACCTCGAAATGTTTATCTTCGATGCAAAGATGCAAAAAAAGACTGTTATTGTGCTCGTTTCTTCAGATTTAGTTACCGATAACCGGGTGGCGCGAACCTGTGGAGAAATGCATGAGCTAGGCATGCGGGTTGAACTCATTGGAAGAAAGAAGAAATCGAGTATTCCAATGACAGAAAGACCTTACAAAACTAAACGAATTAATACTCTTTTTGAAAAGGGAGCGTTGTTTTACGCAAGTCTTAATGTTCAATTTTTCTTTTTACTCTTGTTTAGAAAGGTGGATGGAATATTTTCGAATGACCTTGATACGCTTCTTCCTGCTTTTTTAATTTCAAAAATAAAAAAGGTTCCAATCATTTATGATAGTCACGAATTATTTACCGAAGTGCCTGAATTGACAAGCAGACCTAGAATTCAAAATATTTGGAAAAGAATAGAGGGTTATGTTTTTCCGAAACTTACACATGTTATCACCGTTAATTCTTCCATCGCTAAAGAATTTGAAAAAAAATACAACAAAAAACTACATGTTATCCGGAACGTACCTTTTCGCTATCAAATTCAACACACCACTCGGGCAGCACTCGATTTGCCGGAAGATAAATTCATTGCAATTATTCAAGGTAGTGGACTCAATATAGGAAGAGGTGTTGAAGAAGCCATACAAGCAATTTCTCATTTAAAACATGTCATGTTATTGATTGTTGGGGATGGCGATGTTATTCCATACGCCAAAAAACTGGTGAATTCATTAGGTATTGAAGATCAAATAAGATTCATTTCAAGGCTCCCCTACCCAGAAATGATGAAATATACGGAAGCCGCAGATCTTGGCCTTTCGTTAGACAGAGCGCTCAGTTTAAATTATTCTTTTTCCTTACCTAATAAGATTTTTGACTATCTAAACGCCAACACACCAATACTTTGTACGAATCTTAAAGAAGTGTCTCAACTTGTTCAATCACACAAGTGCGGTGTTGTATTGCCTGACTTTTCTATTGAATCACTTAAAAGAGAGATTGAGGCGCTTTCGTTGGACCGTGAGAAAATGTTGAAACTTAAAGAAAACTGTCGAATTGCCGCACAAATTGAAAATTGGGAAAACGAACGGAAAATACTTCACTCAGTTTTAGAAAGTGCTTTCTTATAGCCTCCCGCTGATAGTATGCATTTGAGCTTATATAAATCAAACATAGGCAGAACGAAAAATCCTCTTTTTAATAAAAACAAGTTTAAGGGATGAATGAATGAAATTCCTAAACTAATAAGCCAGCCTAACTTCCTGTTTTTGATTGAGATGTACGTTCGGGCTAATTGACTAGATTTTAAAAATTCTCTATCGTAATCTAAAATTTCTAATACGTTAAGTAAATTGATGACGCCCTCTTTTGATTTCTGTAAAAAGGTAATATTGTCGTCTATCTGATGATTCAAAACTGGATTGTCGACATGTTCAATTTTAATAGTTGCTTTTTTTAAATCGTAACCGAAAAGCGTATCTTCATGGCCATAGCCTTTCAATGATTCATTGAAATAGACCTTGTTAAATATTTCACGTTGTATGATAAAATTATTTGTCTTGAATCCCAAGTTAGGTTTTTGCTCACGCTCAACTAATGATTTACTTTCACGACTTGTGCTGTACTTCCAACGGAGATAATGTGACCGAGAAGGTTTTTGCGCTTGATAAACACTCGCTCCACATAAAACTTCAACATTTGAATTAGAAAGTATGTCGCAATAACATTTTAGAAAATTTGTACGAATAAGTCTTGAATCACCATCTAAAAACAACAAATAAGGATAAGTAGCTATTTCCTTGAATTGGTTTCTTACACGAGCTCGTCCTGCATTTACGGTATTTTTGATTCCAATGATTTTGGGGTGATTAAAGTCGAGCACATCACAAACTGGATGAGTTGAGGCGTCATCAATTAAACAAATTTCGATTTGGTACTCCAACTCATTAAGTTGACGCACCAACGAGTTCACCAATACCGAAACATCAGAATTATAAACGGGAATGCAAACAGACAGCATGACAATTATGCCATGGTGCTGGGTGTACCAAAGTTCATGGGAGGAAAGCCATCTCCTGAGTTTGGCTCTTCGATGGCACCAAAATTTTGTTCGTATTTGTGCACATTGTCCGCTAAAGCTTGAAGAAATCTCTTCGCATTCTGAGGTGTCATAATGACTCTAGACCTTACTTTTCCCTTCGGCATTCCCGGCATAATTTGAACGAAATCACAAACAAATTCTGCGGGTGAGTGCGTAATTATGGCTAAGTTCGAATATACTCCTGTTGCCAATTCTTCTGACAATTCAATATTCATCTCATTTTGATTATTCTCCATTTATGCTTCTATTAAATATTCGTTTTCTTCAAAGTTAATATTAAACGTTTTCAATTCCTCAAGAATCGGTTCGTAAACTTCCTTGGTTACAGGTAGCGTTACTCCTCTATCATTCAATTTTTCTGTTAAAATCATTTTTGCGCATATACCAACTGGTAAGCCAACTGTATTGGACATGGCTGTATATAATTGATCTTCGCCAATATTAATCATGGAGGAAGTAATTCGCTTTGACAGTCCATTAATGGAATACTCAAACTCATGATACATAACTAGCATGTCTTTATCGTTGTCTTCTAAACTCATTTTTCGGACCAACAGTTTCTCTAAAAGTTGCGCCGGACTTGCATTTGGAAATCCAAACGTTTCGTCTTTTTCAAAAATTCCCAACCATTCAAATTGGTCGTAGAGGTACATTCTATCCTCTCGAAGGAATATTTTAAATTTTTCTTCAACTGAAATCCCTTTCCTATACGGAAGAAAAGCATTTAAAAAAGCCCTTGGCGTTAACATTTCGGATTGATACATTTTATAACCATCATCCGTCATTCCCAATTCTGCAAAAACGTGAAACCCTTTGCAATAATTCGGTCTTCTGAGTGTCCCTCTGTATAAAGTTGGAATTTCTTCCAATCCGTAGGTTTCTCTGTATGATAAGGAATCACGATTGGGATATCCTTCAAATTTACCATATCCCGGTACCTCAATTCTATCGAGACGATCGAAAAGTCTATTGTAAGGAATAAATTTATATTCTCCATTGTGAATAAAAGATGCTGCTCCTCCCTGCCCTGCCAAAACAACATTTCTTGGATTCCAAGTAAATTTATAGTGCCAAGGATTATTGTCTGAATCAGGAGCAATTAATCCACCACAAAACGATTTAAAACTTGTTACTTCGCCTCCCAATTCGTTAATGTGATCAATGATTTTCATGGCACTCATGTGATCAATTCCTGGATCTACGCCAATTTCATTCATAATGATAACGCCTGCTTTTTTAGCTTCGAAATCTAATTCTCTCATTTCTTTGGAAATGTAAGATGGCGTAATGAGGTGCACCCGTAAATCGATACAATCTTTGGCAATCTCAACGTGAAATCGAGCCGGCAACATAGAAATAACTAAATCTGCATGCCCAATTCGTGGTCTTCTTTCGTGAGGATTCAGTGCATCAAAAGAAAGCGCTTCTGCTTGAGGATGTCCGTTAATTCTTTTTTTTACTTGTTCAATGTCTTGATCAACTACTTGAATTTTCCAATTGAAAGTTGCTGCGTTGCTCAATAAGTAACGAATAAGAGAGGACGAGGATAAACCTGCACCTAAAACTAAAATGGTTTTCATGAAGCAAAGTTAATAGTTAAACTCGTTTCCCCAATTCAATTTCAGCCAAATCGCTAATTCAGTCCTCAGAAAAAGATTTTAAACGATTGTAAAGCTGGTCATGTTGTCTGAAAAGAATTTTAACTATCGAATGATATACAAATAACCTTCCTGATTTAATTCCTTTTTGCTACCAATTATTGAATACCTTACTTTCCAATAATAAGTTCCTGCTTGAAATGTGTTTTTCTGTGAATTAAACGGATTAAAAGAATTAGCTTCTTCGATGCTTTTTGCTTCAAAAAGTACGGTGCCCCACCTGTTGAATAATTGAAAATTGAAATTTTGAATTTTACATAAATCAGAAAAAACAATTTGCCAGGGCTCTTCGTCATTAATTGAAATGTTGTTTCTAACATAGAAGCAAACACTATCAATCGTTTCTTTTTGAGAATACGCTAACTTGGAAAATAGAAAAAGAAAAACTAGAAAGGTGGTTTTCATGAAGCCATTTTAGGAATGCTCCGCTAAAATTGGACGAAGTGTGTTAAATAAAACTTCTTCATCCCATGGTTTACCTATGAATGTTTCTAAAAGCTGATCGTTTTGAAGCTCCTCAACGGAAATTTTATTTGCCTGTCCAGAGAGCATAACACATTTAAGATTAGGGTGTCGTGACTTTACTGAACGTACAAATTCCGCACCCGTCATTTTTGGCATCTGGTAGTCAACCACAACAAAAATTATGTCGATTTTCTCACCAATTAATTCATCGATACTTTCCAGTGCAATTTTTGGATCAGTAAAGTATTCAATTAATGTGAACTTTTGATCAACAATCTTACCTAGCTGGAAACCAAGCATCTGCAAAATATAGGGATCATCGTCGACACAAACTACTGCATATTTAATTTCTTCCATTTAAATCAAAAGTAACGATAAATTTTGTTACTTGTTCATCAGAATGCACCTCTATGCTTGCGTTATGATCAATTAAAATATTCTTAACAATGCTCAAACCTAATCCCGAACCACTCTTCTTCGCCTTGGTTGTGTAGAATTTTTTAAACATATTTTCTTGAACCTCTTGAGGTATCATAGGACCATTGTTCTCAAAGGTAATTTTTAGCTTATTTCCTGATACCGAAGAAAAAATTCCAATGTATTTTTCCTCTTGTTCGTCCATAGCTTCAAAAGCATTTTTAACAAGATTCGACCAAAGTTGAAATAACTTAACGTCGTATCCGTCCATTTCAATGCTTGGATCTACCTCAAAATTTAGGTCTACATTTTGGCGCAAATCATAGTTGAACACACCTAAAACAGTTGAGATATTATCTCGTAGGTTAAATCGTCGCTTTATATTTTGTGAAGATTCTCCTTTAATAAACGCACGAACATCTTGAACAACTTTTACTGCTTTATCACTAGATTTTTTAATCGTCTCTAATTGAGCTGTGGCCATTTGAACTTGATACAAAACATCGACATACAATAAAGGGTCTGCAGATGCAAAAATTCCATTAATAAATTCAACGTCGTTGGTACTTAGTCTCGATTTTACAATTAAATCCGTTATTTGATCTAATTTCTGTCCATCCCAACCTGGATACTTCTCTGAAACGAAGGTCATCATAGCTTGTTTTTCCCTTCTTAGTTGAAGTCCACCTACGAACATTTCGGTTTCGACATTCTCTATTCGGTGCTTAATCGTTTCGAGTTCTTTCTTTGTAAGAATGCTTAGGTTATGATTTAAAATCGTGCTCATCATAAATCGCACATTATCAGCTCCAACTTTGATTGTTCCGAGTGGTGTATTCAAATCATGTGCAATTCCTGCAGAAATTTCGCCAATCGTTGCCAACTTTTCTTGCTCGATAATACTCTTACTTAAATCTATATTCTTCTTGGTGTTCTCCGCGACTCGTTGTTCCAATGATGCGTTCGCATCTTCAATTTTTTTCTTGGATTCATTGAGCTCTTTGATGTAGGCCATTTTATTGTAAACATTCAAAAGCATTTGAGAGAATAAAACTAGAATGTCTTTTTCTTCTTCGGAAAATTTACGTGATTTTTTAATTAAATCAAATCCGACAAAACCTACTAATTTATTTTCATCGTGAATTGGTATCGTTATTAGGCCTTTGATGCCCTCCGTAACGAGTAGCTGTCTTACATTCTCATCGTTAACAGAGTTTATATCTTCCACAATAACAAACTCTTTATTTAAATGCTTTCCGTACCAATATGGCATCGTGTCTAAGTTAATCCGCTTGTAATCGTTAATCTGTTCGCGAATACCAGGAGCAGCCCATTCATACATATACTCACAATATCCTTCTTCCACATGGTAATCGAAAATATAAGCCCTATCTGCATTGACGAAATTTGCAATGTCGCGCAGTGATTCTAACACAGTTTGATTCAATTCAGCTTCAGGAAAATTGATGTATTTGGTTGAAATACGCATGACTAAATCCTGTAGCAACGATTTCTCCTTTAATTTTTTCTGAACGCTAACGATCTGCGTAACATTATGCAAATAAGCTTGACTACCAATAACTTTACCGTTCTCAATTAAAGGAATTGTCTTTCCGCGTAATTCCAAATTTTCATTTGTTTTGGAAACAAAAACACAATTTAAGTCATCCACAATTTCTCCGTTCATTAACCTAGGCATAACCTCATGAAATTCTTCCATTGTTTTGGAATCGAGAAAATCCATAATATTTCTACCCTTAATTTCTTCTTCTTTTATACCGAGATTCTGTAACCAAGAGCGATTTGCCCAAATTATATTTCCCTTATTATCCAGGGTATGTATTAATTCTGCGGCATTTTCCAAAATTCTACGGTTCTGCTCTTCACTCTTTCTCAACTTCTGATCATCAAGAATTCTATCGGTGATATCCGTTTCAACCGCGATATAACTTGTAACCTCATCCTTCTCAAAAACAGGAACAATATTGAGTTCTAGCCAATATTCTCTGCCATGTTTTCCTTTGTTTAACACATGTTCTTTAACAATCTCATTTTTAGCTAGACTTTCGTTTATTCGGGCTATTGTTTGCTGATCAGTTTTCTCGAACTGAAATATTTTTGGTGTTTGACCAATTAACTCCTCCAAGGTATATCCTGTAATATTCAATAAACTTTGATTCGCCCAAACAATGCGACGGTCTTTATCCGCAATTAAAACACCATTCAAGGCATGTTTGGCTACAAGCGAAAGTTGTTTGTTTTCTTTCGTTCTTTTCTCAACCTGTTCCTCTAAATGACTGAGAATATTTTCGTTGTTGTGTCTTTCTAAATTCAAGTTATCTGAAAGAGATTTAAGTGATAAACCCAATTCGGAAATTTCAACTGTAGCTTTTTCGAAATCAAATTGAAAATGATCTTTGTCTTCGATTGCTTTTGCAAACTGAATAAGATTTTTAATTGGCGAAACAGTCCATTTTGCAAAAATGTAAAAAGCAACCAACGAACAAAGAAAAATAAGAGAAAGAATAACAAAAATTGGATAATTTAATTCACTAATTTCCGCGTCAATTTTCTCTTTGGATGAAACCATATAAATTTCTCCGCTCAACACTTCAGTTTTGAAAGGAAATTTTTCTAAGATGTACTTATCCTCATCAAGATTAAGTACATCCAAGTTATTACCCGCAGGATTCGCAAAAAGTTGTTTCTTTGAAGAACCTTCAGAAACGACAACTGCTACTTTTTCGAAATCTTCTGAGGATTTCGCTAAGTCCAAGGCCTTTTTAAGTCCTTGCATGTTTTCATTATGTAGCGAAAGTTCCACTGCAAGAGCAACACTTTTTGATAACTCTTGTAATTCAAATCTGCGATTCTCAATGTACAATTCCTCTTGTTTTGACGAATAATAGTAGGCTATAACGAGCATCATCAAACTACTGAACAACGCAAAAGGAAACCAAATTCTAAAAGACAAAGATCTCATGACCTACTTAAATTGAATAATTAGATTCGAAGGACACGAAGAATTCCTATCTATAAGACCTATGGCACCTGGTGTTTTGGTGACATAATTCACAATATCGGAATCATTATCAAGAAATACAGGAGGATTCGCTCTTCCCTGAAAAACAAGCGAAAGCCAATATTTTTGAACGCCTTGCTGAGTGGTATTGTATAGTAACTTAGCAAGTATCGGAGCGTGTTGAGATTGCGATGAGTGAAGCACAACCTTTACAGATTTTCCAGAATTCCAAAGTGTGTATTTCCCTTTGAAATACTCTTTTAACTGCGTGGTGTTGAGTTGAGATAAACCTGTCTGATTACCAATAATTTTATAATCGGTCAATACTTTATTTTGAGCAAAACTAAAAAAGCACTGAAATACAACGAAACAAATAAAAATACTTCTAGAAACCATATGCAAATTGAACTTTACATTGAACATTATTAATCGGTGCATGAGAGTTATTCAAGAAATTGAATGCATACCCGACTTGTGCCTTTACATTGATGGTTTCAGAAAATTCATGACGATATCCCAACCATGTGTTCATTACATCGTAATGATAGGTATACAGGTCATTTTCTGCAATGCTCATCCAATCTACAATAGCATAAGGAATATGTTTGTCTTTTATCCGGTAACCATAGTAAGTATAGTTGGCTAAATTATTCGCATATCCCAAAGTGTCTGTATGCGTTGCATTGTAAACAAATTCATTCAGAAATTCATGCTTTTCACCAAAATAAGCCACTGACTGAGCAACTAGGTTATAATGCAAGTGACCCGTGTATTTGGCTCCGTGAATGTGAGACGGAGCAGTTGTATGTCCGCTATGCGCACCAGTTATCGAGGCATCTGTTAAATAATCGTAGAAATACGAGGCCCCTATGCGCAGGTTATCTACCGGTTTTATATGAAAAGCCAAGGTAGTCGCAGGACTGATATTGTCATCAAAAGCATCAGATGCGCTAATTCCGTTGCCGATTACAGCATCATAACCAAAGTTCCATTTACCTAAATTCTGCCCCTGAAATTGAATCCCTAAATTGTGTAATGGAATTAAATAACTAAAGGAAGTAGGTCTATCAATACTCGGAAAAAATACGCGGCCATGGTGATAGACATCGTTCCAATAATTAAGTGGAGTATGTATTTTTCCGGTAATGACAGAATGATTTTTGTAATAGTCAAACTTTAACCTCGCCCTTTCTATACTGGCAGAAAATGTAGTAGGAGTTCCTTTCGTGTATCGAACGACGAATTCTCCCAAAAAACTTATTCTATCGTTAAAAAATGTATTAACGAAAAGATCGTGTTCTCCTAACTCAAAATAGGAAGATACGGGATCCGTACTCTTATTCATATCGTAGAGCATATTGTAGTTCATGTGTCCGTATCCGTTCACTACGCTTCTGATGCGCTGGGCATGGCCTGAATTTATCGCAATAGCGAAAAACATTAAGAAGAAAAATTTTTGATTCATCATTTACTATTTATAATTGGTTTTAACACTTGAAATAACGTGGCTTCATCCCACGGTTTGTGAACGAAGCACGTCAATAATCCATCTTGTTCTAATTCTGCAACTTGTACTGTATTGGCTTGCCCTGACAACATTACACAAGCTAAATCGGGCTTCTTAACTTTAATGGCACGAATCAATTGTGCGCCATTCATACCCGGCATTTGAAAATCCACAAGAATGAAAATCACGTCTATTTTTTCAGCAAGGAGTTCATCAAAATTATCCAATGCATCTTGAGGATTTGTAAAATACTCAAGTAAAGTACATTTCGTGTCTATAATTTTCTCCAATTGAAAACTTAACATTTGAAGAATGTGCGGATCGTCATCCACACAGATAACTGCATATTTTAAATCGTTCATTTCTTTTTAAATTTTACTGTGAATTTTGTTACCATTTCAGTCGATGTGAGTTCTATTTCAGCGTCATGTTCTTGAATAACGCTACTCACTATGCTCAATCCAAGTCCCGAACCATTTTTATGACCTTTGGTTGTATAGAACTTTTCAAATATTTTGTTTTGTATTTCTTCAGGAATTTTCGGTCCATTATTTTCAACTTGAATGGTAATATGGGAATCTGTTTCCGCTGAAAAAATCCGCAATAAACCACGCTGATCAATTTCACTCATCGATTCAATTGCATTCTTGATTAAATTCGACCACAATTGAAATAACTTGATGTCGATACCGTAAATTTCGAGCAGTGGGTTTACATTAAACTGAACATCAATGTTTCTTTTTAATTCATAACTAAATATGTTCAGTACAGTGCCAATGTTCTTATTTAAATTAACCATTGTCTTATCAGATGATTTCTGATCTTTAATGAAGTTTCTAAGGTCATTAATTACCTGACTCGCGCGTTCTCCCGAAGACAATATTGTATCAACAAAATTTCGCGTCATCTGTATATGAAACATCAAATCAAAAAATTCAGTTGGATTCGTTGATGAAATAATGTTTTGAATGATTTCTTTATCTTCTATCGAAATTCTGTTTTTAACCATTCCATTGATATATACCTCCACTTCCTCTTTACGCAAATGCGCGTAATGCTCAGAGAAATACTCTCTCCAAACATTGAGTTCTCTTCTTTGCTGAAGTCCTCCTACGAATAATTCAATTTTTGTTTCGGAAGCTCGACGACAGGCCACACTGATTTGTTCTGACGAACATTTCCAAATGGTTTCTTTGAACAAGGCTTCAAGAGTATATCTTATATTCTCTGCTCCACTTTTAATAGCTCCGAGCGGCGTGTTTAAATCATGAGCAATTCCAGAGGCTATTTCACCTATGGTTACCATTTTTTCTTGATCAGAAATCGACTTAGCCAAGTCCAAATTCATTTTTGTTTTCTCTTGAACTTGTTTTTCTAAGCCTATATTTATTTCCTCTATTTCTCTTCTAGCCCGCTCAATTTGCTTTAAACTGTCTGTTCTTCTCGAGACGTTGACCAACATTTGGGCAAATAACTCGAGTAGGTCTTTTTCGTCTTCATTAAAAGTTCTAAGCGATCTCACAGAGTCTAAACCTACAAAACCAATGCATCCTTCTTGATCGATTAAAGGTAGGGCCATTAGACTTTTTATGTCCTGTTCTTCAATTAATTTTCTGAACTGAGAAGGAGGTAATTCTTTCACGTTTGGCACTACAATAGATTCTCCCTTTGAATGTTTTGATAACCAAACCGGAATTAATTCAAAAGGTATTTCTTGCAAATTATCTATTTGTGGTTCAATTCCATCCGCACACCACTCAAATAAATTTGAGGAAGTTTGTTTCTCATAATT
>JACCDO010200125.1_pt1 | contig 47611 bp, 45 predicted proteins | sample 7446101 | NCBI WGS metagenome assembly JACCDO01 (sample SAMN15323440, study PRJNA562643) | freshwater metagenome | isolation source: river surface water | place: USA:Blue River Watershed | collected 2017-08-16 | reverse complement strand
TTCGAACCCTCGATACCCTTTTGGAGTATACACACTTTCCAGGCGTGCTCCTTCAACCACTCGGACACCTCTCTGTTTGTGGTTTGACTCGGTAGCCGAATCGGAGTGCAAAGAAAAAAATTATTCCTGCCGATTCCAAACCACTTTTAGAAATAAACGAAAATTAGGTGCTGATCTCGCCAGCAATGGACTGCGTCAACTGCAGGCAAATCTCTTCCCGGCTCAACTTCTGTCCCAGTAAGAACATCAACTTGGTGACCGCTGCTTCCGTAGTCATGTCTGCTCCACTGACCACACCCACTGCTAGCAACTCCTTGCTGGTTTCGTAGCGCCCTTGGATTACACGGCCCCCATTACATTGCGATACATTCAATAAAATCAGCTCTCGCTTGATAGCTCCTTCCAGTGATTTCATAAACCAATCCAAAGATGGACTATTCCCAGAACCATAAGTTTCCAAGACCACGCCTCGAAGGCCCGGAATGGCAAAGCAGGCATCCAAAATCTTGTCGGTAATTCCTGGAAACAACTTCACAATCATCACGCCGTTGTCTAGGTTGTTTCGATTGACCAATTTTCGATTGGCCTCATAAGGTCGGATCGCCGTGGTATTGTAGTCGATCACAATGCCTGCCTCCGCCAAAATGGGGTAATTTTCGGATTCAAAGGCATCGAAATGCACGCTCTGCACCTTTTTGGAGCGATTGCCACGTAGCAACATGTGGTTGAAGAAAATACATACTTCAGGAACAATGGGCCTTCCCTTGGATTTTGCCGTGGCAATCTCTAAGGAGGTCATCAAGTTTTCCCGCGCATCGGAGCGCATGGCCGAGATAGGCAATTGGGCTCCTGTAAAAATCACTGGTTTATTTAAGCCTTCCAGCATGTAACTCAACATGGAGGCGGAATAGGCCATGGTATCGGTGCCATGAAGGACCACAAAACCATCGTAACTGTCGTAATTTTCGGTAATGATGTAGGCCATGTCTTTCCAGTGGTCCATAGTCACATTGGAAGAGTCAATGGGCTCAGGAAAGGAGATCACCGTGATCGCAATGTTCATGTTGGAAAGGATGGGGATCTTTTCCAAAATCTGTCCAAAATTGAAGGGTACCAAAGCACCGGACTCGTCATAAGACATCCCCAAAGTTCCTCCCGTGTAGATAATCAGGACTGAAGAAGCCTTGCTTGTTTTGATACCGGTATTGAGACGAACGATCTTGTAATTCATTTTTTAATCTTGGTAAACAGTTGAAGTGCCTGAGCACTAGTTGCTTCCGCCACCAGAGTAGCGGGTACTTGAAGCAGGTCTCCTACACGCTCCGCCACAAAAGGCAAGTAGGCAGGAGAGTTCCGCTTCCCGCGATGTGGAACAGGGGCCAAATAGGGCGCGTCTGTTTCCAACACCAAATGTTCTAGACCAATATACGGAATCACTTGGTCCAAACCTCCATTTTTAAAGGTAACTACTCCACCAATTCCCAACAAAAAACCCATCTCCGTAATCCGCTTGGCTTGGTCCAGGTTTCCCGTAAAACAATGGAATATTCCTCTCAACTTGCCATCGTGCATTTTCTCAATAAAGTCAATCGTTTGATCTATGGACTCTCTGCAGTGCAAGACGATGGGCAATTCGCGCTCCTTGGCCCAGCCCACTTGAATCTCCAATGCAGCCAGTTGACGGTCTAAGTTGGTCTTATCCCAATACAGGTCGGTCCCAATCTCTCCAACGGCTGCAAAAGGCCGCGTATTCAGCCAATTCTCCATCACTTGGAGTTGGTTTTCAAAGTCATCTCCTACATCACAAGGATGCAAACCCATCATGGGCACACAGAGGTCTCCATAACGGCTCTCACAGTCCAGCATGGCATCAATGGTATGCACATCCACGTTGGGCATAAATACCTTGCTGATTCCGGCGGCGCAGATTTCGTCGATCACCTGATCCCGATCCGAATCAAACTTGCTGGAATAAATATGGGCGTGGGTATCGATTAACTGCATGAAAGCCTACCAAGTCTTGGGTTGAAATTCTTTCCCAAAAATAAGAAAGTATCGATGCATTCCCCTGAAAGGAAGCCCTCGATTTAAAAATTAGTGGACAAAATTCGAGTTGGAACTTAGCCTTGAAGCGGTTGGGTGGTAAATCCTTCCCCAACCAAAAAATCCAGGTAGTTGGGCAACACCTTCTTCAATTGTTCCTTGGTTTTTTCCTGATCATGAAAGACGATGATGCTGCCGGATGTGGTTCGGGAAGTGCAAACTTGAATTAGTTTCTCTGGGGCTAAACGCGAATCAAAATCATAACTAAGGAGGCTCCACATGACTATTTTTTTGTCCTTGGCCACCTCTCGAGCCTGACTCGGCTTCATCCAACCATAGGGTGGCCGAAACAACCTGCTTTGGACACCCAAGGTATCCTCCAAAATCGCATCGCAGGCAGCCACATCCTTCAAATAGGTGTCCGTACTTGCTTTCCAACCCGAAAGATGGTGATACGTATGGTTACCCAACTGATGTCCAGCACTTAGCACTTCTTGGGCCAAGAACGGATGCTTCCGCACATTGTCGCCAACCATAAAAAAAGTTGCGTTCAACTCCCTTTTTGCCAATTCTTCCAAAACCCAATCCGTCACTCGAGGTACAGGCCCATCATCAAAAGTGAGGCTAACCTTACGTCCTATATGTGCACCCTTCCAAAGGCGGTTGGGGTAAAGCAAGGCCAGACTGGAAGGAAGTTGAATTAGGGGCATGTTCTCGAAAATCGAAGACTCAATAACGTCAAATCATCGTGAAAAGGCGTTTTTTTCGCAAACTTGTCGATTGCTAGGCGAAATTCTTGATGAAATTCAGCGGGATTTTGTTCTTTATTTTTCTCCGCCAACTCCTTGAAGCGCTGCTCTCCATACTCTTCCTCTTCGGGATTCATGGCTTCTGTCAAGCCATCCGTAAACAGATGCAAGGTAAATTCCTTCAATCCATCTCTCTTCCCCACTTCTAAAAAAGGCAAGGATTCAAAAGCCCCTAGAATGGTAGTGCCAGCCTCCAAGAATTCGGTTGCCTCGGCTTCCGAACTGCATAGCACTGGGGGATTATGCCCAGCATTTACATAGCGCAGGTTGCCGCTTGCAAACTCATATTCTCCCAGAAAAAAAGTAATGAATCGCTCCCCCTTGGTCAGGTCAAAGAGCGTGAAATTGAGTTGGTGGATCAAGGCCTCTAAGTCCGCATTGCTTCGCAACAAGGTGCGTAGTGCCGCTTGAAAATTGGACATCAACAAGGCTGCAGCCATTCCTTTTCCAGACACATCCGCAATGCAGAAGTAGATTTTCTCTGCCCCGCTCGCAATCAAATCGTAATAATCTCCTCCTACTCGGCTGTGTGGCACATAGGTTACTTCCGCCTTGAGGTGATCCGTATTGGGTAAGGTAGCCGGGAACAACAATTGTTGCACCTGCGAGGCAATCTCCATCTCTCGCTTCATGACTTCTTGCTCGAGTTGCCTCCTGGCAAAGCGCTTATTCTCCAATGCCACCACCAAGATATTTGCCAAGGCTTGGGTAAAATCTAGGTCGATTTCCAGGTCTTTGTTTTTACGCTTTAAAAACAAAATCGCCAAAAGTTTTTCCTTGTGATAGACGGGTAGGTAGGTTTCGAGTTCCCCAAAGGAATAGCCTTCTTCCAATTGGATGGATAGGCTTCCCGTCTTTTTATCTTCTTGAATGAATTTCTGGGATAGGAAAAACGGAGTTTTTGCCTTTACCCCATGAACAATCCGCTGCTCAAAGTCTTCTTCTTTGGCGACATAGAGGATGAGGGACTTGATTTCCAAATGAACCAAACAGGTAAACTTGAAGATGGTGAGCAGCACCTCTTCGGATTGGTTTTCATTGATGGCCTGGGTGATTTCCAACAAGGCCTTCAATTCCAATTCTTTCCGTTGGTATTTGTAGGTTTCCGATTGCACCTTAGAGTGTAGTGTGGGCCATTAAACCCTTTTTTGTGGCTAAATACAGGAGTTCCTTCCCTACTTCCTGCAGATTGATTGTTTCAAAGCATTCTTGATCCGGTGCTGTAAAGCATTTGACCCAACCCTTTTCTACAAGTGACGTGAGGGTATCCAGCAAACGCTTATCCTCCCATGCCAAGGCATCCTGAAGGAAGGCATAAGTCTGAACAAAATACAATTCGTCTAAAACATCAAATTCTTCGTCACTCATATTTCTATGCTAATTCCTAAAATTAAGGAATCTTCTTGAAAATGTAGGCTGAAAATTCAAGGTGTACCTGTACACCTACTTTGGTCAATCCAACAGCTGCTTACACATTACAAACATGAATTTCCTCCTTAAATCTTGTAACTTGGCTTCGTGAAAACCACAGAGAAAAAACTCCCGACAGAAAAAATCATTTTAGGCATTGACCCTGGTACGACTGTGATGGGCTATGGCTTGATTTTGACGGACGGAAAAAAATACAAAATCTTACAGTACGGGGTCATTCACTTGAAGAAGTACGAGACCCATGAATTGAAGTTGAAGAAGATTTTTGAACGGATCAGTGGGATTTTGGAAGAGTTTGCTCCTGACTCGGTTGCCTTAGAGGCTCCATTTTTTGGAGTCAACGTACAATCCATGCTCAAATTAGGACGTGCACAGGGAGTCGCCATGGCAGCAGCACTATCCAAAGAAATTCCCATTACCGAATACTCTCCCAAAAAAGTAAAACAATCCGTGACGGGCAATGGAAATGCGTCCAAGGAACAGGTTGCCGCAATGTTGCAAACCTTACTAGGCATTGAAGAACTCCCCAAACTGTTAGATGCTACAGATGCACTAGCCGTGGCCCTATGCCATCATTTTCACGAAGGACGGGTGCAAACTAGAGGAAGAAATGAGGGCTGGAAGTCCTTCATTGAAGACAATCCCAGCCGACTAAAGAAATAAGCCTGCCCTATTCAGGTAGAATTTTCAGTTTGGATGGGAAAGTATACCCTAGTGAAAGTTTGAATACGGTGTTATTCACCTTGACATCGTAATAGTTAAAGGGCGACAATCCAAAATCGTAACTAAACTGAATATTCAGGTCAGAAGCCAATTGGTATCCTAAGCCAAAAACAGCTCCTACTTCATATCCACCAATCGGTTCAGTAGTCGTATCCTTTCCATTTTTATCTGTACGAGTTCGAGTAAGTAAAAAACCAACCTGAGGACCAGCAAATACATTAAATTCACTTGAAACAGCATACCGAGCCAAAACCGGAACATCTAAGTAAGAAAAGCTCTCCTTGACTTTATCCCTTGTACCCAATTCAATTGTTTTGAACCCTTTCCCTGAATAGAATAAGCCGGGCTCAATAGTGATTTTTTCAGTTGCCTTTAATCCATAGTAAGCACCGAAATGAACTCTCGTAATGGAAGTTAATGCACGTTGTGATTCTTCATTGGAATAGTTTGAGGATCCAAGACCGGCACGAATCCCTATTTGGGCTTGAGCCGCAGCAGCAAAAGTTAACAATGCGAATATCAAAAGTCCTTTTTTCATAAGAGGGGCGATAAATAGTTTCTTAAAACTAAAACAAGAAATGTAAAATACGAAGTGGAAGCAGTTTTTTATTCTGTGAATTTTGAGAATACATGCTAAAAATTTAATTAATTGAGGCATTGCCAATGGGACTTTCATTTGGATTCCCAGCCAATTTTTCTCAATTTTCCTTCCTTAACTAAAAACCCAAACCAACCTTGGTTTGCCCGGAGACGCGGTGACAACTGAAAAAAAAATTCAGTGAAGTCAATACGTGAAGGAGGCCAAGCGAATTCACCCCTCACTCGAAATGGTTCGATCTTTACTTCTCTTTTGTTTCGCACTCCTGTTTTTTAGTTGCGGCTCCCAATCCGACGAACAGACCTATGACAGTTCCAACTTACGTCGTGCCACGCCCGAAGAAGCGGATGCCTTGGTAGAAGCCTTTATTCTTGCAGAAGACTCCAGCACCATCCGAATTCCTGAGGGATTTTACGAACTCAAAACTCAACTAATCCTAGACAATAAAACTGCTATCCGTATCCAAGGGGATGGGATGGACAAAACAGTGCTTTCCTTTCGGGAATTGAAGTCTGGTGGCGAAGGGATAAAAATCGTGGGCAAGGACATTACCATTGAAGAACTGAGCATTGAGGATGCTCCTGGCGATGGCATCAAAGCCCAACATACGGATGGGATCACCTTTCGCAAGATCAACGTCACTTGGACACATGGTGACAAATCCAAAAATGGAACCTACGCCATCTATCCCGTTCAATGTAAAAATGTAGTCATCGATAGCTGCATTGCCTCTCACTCCAAAGATGCGGGCATTTATGTAGGCCAGTCTGAAGACATTGTAGTCAAAAACTCCCTAGCCTTTGGCAATGTGGCTGGAATTGAAATCGAAAACTGTGACCGCGCCGAAGTCTATGGCAATACAGCCCGTGACAATGCGGGAGGAATCCTAGTATTTAACCTGCCAGGTCTACCCAAAGGTGATGGCCGGCAAACCCGCATTTACGACAACGACATCATTGACAACAACCACGAAAACTTTGCAACTCCCATTGGAGATGGACCCAATGGCAATACGGTAACCATGATTCCCCCAGGATCAGGTATTGTGCTTTTGGCAGCCAAAGAGGTGGAAATCTTCAACAACCGCATCTTTCGCAATAAAACCTATGGAGTGGCCATTGCCAGTTACCAGGTCACTGGCTTTCCAGCCGAGGCTCCGAACTGGTCTCCCTACACCACGGACATCTCCCTGCACGACAACGAATACGATCGAGGACCTTGGAGTAGTCTCCCTGATCTTACCCGGGAATTGGGACAACTGGTCAGCCTGTACAATGCCCACGGTTGGCTAAAAACCCAGGACATCATCTACGATGGAATTTGGGACGAATCTCTTGCTGCCTCCATCGATTCCAACCCCATGCGCATCTGCATCCAAGAACCAACGATCAAAGACCTGCGTTTTACACGCTTTTACCTCATGGAAGGTGAGGATAATATCGATTCATTTAAGGATTATGCTCCCTTTGAGATCTGCAAACCTGCTCCTGTAAGGCAAGACTCCTTGCATATCCTTCATTCAAAAATACAGTAAGCATGGAAGGGTTCTCTCCCAATCTTTCAAAATGGGCGATTGCAAGCCTTTTCCTTTCCCTACTCTGGTCCTGCCAACCCGAGGAGAAAGAAGAAGTACAGGCAGAAGCAGAAGAAATTTTGGCTCCTGAAGAAGCTTCAGGAAAATTTCCGTATCGAAGGCTATCCACCTATGGTTTTTTTGATGGAGAAATCGCTCACCTGATCCCTGGCGAAGCAGTGATTCCGTACCAACCCGCCTCCTCCTTGTTTACGGACTATGCCCTTAAAAGTCGCTTTGCCTACCTCCCCGAAGGAGAGAAAGCCGTGGTAGCCGGAGAAGAACTGAATTTACCACAGGGCACCATCCTAATAAAAAACTTCTACTACCCTGCGGACTTTAGAAAGCCAGAGGGAGAGCGAAGAATCATCGAAACCCGCCTAATGATTCACGAGGAAGGCGGCTGGGAAGCCTATCCCTACGTCTGGAATGAATCACAAACAGACGCGGTCTTGAAGGTAGTGGGCGATGAAAAAGAAGTTCGATTCATCAACCAAGCGGGCGAAGAGCAGGTGATCAATTACCTTGTTCCCAATAAAAATCAATGCAAAAGTTGCCACAATAAAAACGAATCCCTGGCTCCCCTAGGGGTACAAACGAGGCACCTCAACCATGATTATGGTTACGGAAGCGGAACTGAAAATCAGTTGGCGCATTGGACCAAATTAGGGAAGTTGGTTGGTTTTGAAGGCAAAACCGCACATCCTGCTCTAGTCAACTACGAGGACCAAGGCCAGGAGTTAAACGATCGTGCCATGGCCTATTTGGACATCAACTGCTCCCATTGCCATCGAGCAGAGGGTCCTGCAAGTACTTCCGGACTATTTCTTACCTATGGACAAAAAGACCCCTTGAAGTTGGGTGTGTATAAAACCCCTGTAGCTGCTGGAAAGGGTTCTGGCTCACATACCTATGACATTGTTCCTGGGGATGGGGATGCTTCCATTCTTTTGCATCGCATGAATTCTACCGAAATAGGCGTAGCCATGCCTGAGTTGGGACGAACCAGCATCCACGCGGAGGGAGTGGCCCTCATCCGTGAGTGGATCAATCAGATGGAGAAAAAATAAAAAAGGGCAGGTTAACACCTGCCCTTTTCAATTGCCCTTATAAGATTACATGTTGTCGCTGCTCGCAACCGCGGAGAAGTATTCACGATTCATGCGCGCGATATTGGTAATGGAAATGCCTTTAGGACATTCTGCCTCGCAAGCACCCGTATTGGTACAAGCTCCGAAACCTTCTGCATCCATTTGAGCCACCATTTTTTCAGCTCTGGTCTTGCGCTCTACCTGTCCTTGTGGCAATAGTGCCAACTGGGAAACTTTGGCAGAGGTAAATAGCATGGCCGAAGCATTTTTACAAGCAGCCACGCAGGCACCACAACCAATACACTGGGCTGCATCCATTGCAAGGTCCGCCACGGTCTTTGGAATTGGAATCTCGTTGGCATCAGGTACACCTCCAGTGTTCACAGACACATAGCCTCCAGCCTGAATGATACGATCAAAAGCAGAGCGATTGACTACCAAGTCCTTTACCACTGGAAATGCTTTTGCTCTCCAAGGCTCGATCGTGATCGTCTCCCCATCTGAGAAGGAACGCATGTGCAACTGACAAGTAGTAGTCTGTTGCGGACCATGTGGTTTGCCATTGATGTACAAGGAGCACATTCCGCAGATTCCCTCGCGGCAGTCGTGATCAAAATGGACCGGATCTTCTCCTTTTTCGGTAAGTTGGTCATTCAAGACGTCCAACATTTCCAAGAAAGACATGTCCTTAGACACATGGTCAGCTACATAAGTAGCAAAGCCCCCTTTGTCTGCTGCATTTTTCTGTCTCCAGATTTTTAAAGTCAATTTCATCTGTCTACGCTAGTTTTATTTTGGGTCAAGGGCTTTGGTTTTTCTTGCCTTGATGAAAGAAAAAGCCAAAGGCAACTCAACTTGAAGTAATTGTCAACAACTTATTTATAGGAACGCTGGGTGAGTTTCACATTTTCAAAGACCAATTCTTCTTTGACCAACTCTTCTTCTTTTCCTTCACCTAGGTATTTCCAAGCTGCTACGTAAGCGAAATTCTCATCGTCACGCAATGCTTCTCCATCAGGAGTTTGGTATTCTTCACGGAAGTGACCTCCACAGGATTCGTTTCTGTTCAAGGCATCATCTACCATCAATTCACCCAATTCCAAGAAGTCCGCTACTCGGTTTGCTTTCTCAAGGGTTTGGTTGAGTTCCTCATTGGTACCCAAGACCTTCACATTTGCCCAAAACTCCTTTTTCAGGGCTTGAATCTCTGCTTTGGCTTCCTTCAATCCATCCTCTGTTCGCGCCATCCCGCACTTATCCCACATGATTTTGCCCAATCTTTTGTGGAAGTAATCCACTGGCTTGTTACCATTGATTTTCAAAAGACGCTCAATCCCCTGCTTCACTTCTTCTTTTGCACGAGCAAATTCAGGATGATTTTCGTCCACTTTAGTTGGAGCAAGTTGAGCCAAATAATCCCCTACGGTGTACGGAATTACAAAATACCCATCCGCGAGTCCTTGCATCAAGGCAGAAGCGCCCAGACGATTGGCTCCGTGCTCGGAGAAGTTGGCTTCACCCAAGGCGTACAAGCCAGGAACAGTAGTCATCAAATTGTAATCCACCCAAAGTCCACCCATGGTATAGTGCACTGCTGGATAGATCATCATCGGCATTTCGTAAGGATCCTCTCCAGTGATCTGCTTGTACATGTCGAAGAGGTTGCCATACTTCTGTTCAATGATCTTACGCGTATCACGCTTGATCGCATCGCGGAAGTCTAGGAATACTGCTTCTCCTGTTTCGTTTACTCCACGGCCTTCGTCGCACACGTATTTGGCATTACGAGAAGCCACGTCACGAGGAACTAGGTTACCAAAAGAAGGATACTTGCGCTCCAAGAAATAGTCGCGGTCTTCTTCTTTGATATCATTCGCTTTGATTTGTCCTTTCCGAAGTTTCTCCGCTATCTCTTGCGTAGCAGGTACCCACACCCGTCCGTCGTTACGAAGGGATTCAGACATCAAGGTCAACTTGGACTGATGGTCTCCCGATACTGGAATACAGGTTGGGTGAATCTGGGTAAAGCAAGGGTTGGCAAAAAACGCCCCGCGCTTGTGTGCTCTCCAGGCGGCAGTCACGTTGGATCCCATGGCGTTGGTCGAAAGGAAAAATACGTTGCCATAACCACCAGTACACAAGAGTACCGCATGTGCTGCATGAGTTTCCACTGCTCCAGTAATGAGGTTGCGGGTAACAATTCCTTTGGCTTGGCCATCAATGACCACCAGGTCCATCATCTCCGTACGTGGGAATAATTTTACTTTTCCATTGGCTACCTGACGGCTCAAGGCGGAATAGGCACCTAATAGGAGTTGCTGTCCTGTTTGACCGCGAGCGTAGAAAGTACGAGATACTTGAGCACCCCCGAAGGAACGGTTGGCCAAAAGCCCTCCATATTCTCTAGCGAAAGGAACCCCTTGCGCCACGCATTGATCAATGATTTTGACAGACACCTCAGCCAAGCGGTATACGTTGCCCTCGCGCGCACGGTAATCTCCACCCTTGATGGTATCGTAGAAAAGTCTGTAAATGGAGTCCCCGTCGTTTTGATAGTTCTTGGCTGCGTTGATTCCTCCTTGAGCGGCGATAGAGTGTGCTCTTCTTGGGCTATCCTGAAAGCAAAATGCCTTCACATTGTAACCCAATTCCGCTAGGGAAGCCGCTGCAGATGCACCTGCCAAACCTGTTCCTACGACAATGACATCGTACTTACGCTTGTTGGCTGGATTGACGAGCTTGCTTGAAAACTTATGCTTAGTCCATTTTTCTGCCAAAGGACCAGCAGGTATTTTGGAATCTAGTATCATAGGGGACTATTTAGTAGCTAGTAAAGTGAATGTAGAGTGGCATGGCTGCAAATAAGGCAGGTACCAGAATGCAGTAAACCATACCCACTGCCTTGATGGCTGGTGAGTATTTTTTATGGTTAAGACCTAAGGTTTGGAATGCAGAGGCAAAACCATGAGAGAGGTGAAAACCTAAGAAAATCATCGCCACCACGTACAAGGCCACCAGCCATACTTGCTTGAAGGCTTCGCTGACAATGAGGTACAAGTTTTTATATTCCTCTCCTTCGTAGGTCACCATGGGAATTTCTCCCCAGTGCATTTTTGCCCAGAACCCTTGTAGGTGGACTACCAAGAAAATAAGGATGATTGTACCCAAGACACCCATGTTGCGGGAAGACCAAGCAGAATTGCTGCTGCCATTGGAAGTAGAATAAGCTACAGGTCTTGCAGACTTGTTGTGCTGCGTCAAGAAAATGGAATACACAATGTGTCCAATTACCGAAATGTATGTCAGGTAAGACAAGAGTTTCACCGCTGGGTTGGTAGTCATAAACTTGGCATACATGTTAAATGCCTGACCACCATCTCCTTTAAATAGAAGCAAATTTCCAGATACGTGGCCTGTCAAAAACAGGATTAAGAAGAGGCCAGTAAGAGCCATGATCAATTTTCTTCCTAGGGTGCTATTCAAGGTTTTGGTAACCCAACTCATAAATGATATCGATTAGTTTAAAACGAAATAGTTTTGCTATTCAGGTGGCCAAATTTACATCTGAGAAGGCTAGTATCCAATGCAAGCAAGGTCTGCTTTATTATTTTAAATGATTCTAAATAAGCCAAGCCAAACAAGTTGTAAAACTTAATTTTTCTTCGGCTCCAACAGTCTGTTCAATTTTATTGTTTTAATTTTTGACGGTTTTTCTCCTTACTTCCATTTACTTCGTATACCTAGATTAAATTGAGCAAGATCGCCTCAGAAAAAGCGTTCTTCGACCGATAGTTTACGAATAGATTTGTCACCTTAATCGATATGAAGCTTAGAATTTATTTTGTTCTTTTTTGCATCACGTTTTTTTCAGCCCTCACTGACACTTGGGCTACTCACATTCGTGCAGGGGAAATTATTGCGGAACGAATATCGGTGCAGACGCTCACTTACCGGATCACGGTAGTAGGCTATACGGATACCCGCTCCTCTGTGGTCTTTGGACCAGGAAGGATCAATTTTGGTGACGGCCGTGAAGAGCAGCTCAATACAAAAAGTGATTTTTCGCTGGTGGAAGATCTAGGGGATATGATCGAAAAAAACACCTTTGTCATCACCCACACCTTTCAAGGCCCTGGTAAGTACAAGATTCGATTTCTTGAATTTAACCGAAACGACCTGACCCTAAACATGGATAACTCCGTAGACACTCCCTTCTACGTAGAAACCGAAATCACCATTGATCCCTTTATCGGCGTCAACAATTCGCCTGTCCTGACCATTCCTCCGGTAGACAATGGAGCAGTCAATATTCGGTACATTCACAATCCAGGGGCTTATGATCCTGATGGGGATAGTCTTTCTTACAAGCTTGAAATCCCCAAGCAGGGATTTGAGCGAGTAGTCAATAACTACCGAGATCCCTCCAATGTAGAGTTTAGCAAGAGACGGGAAGATGGTTCCGTACCCGCTTTTTTACGAGTGGATCCACTTTTTGGCGATCTAGTATGGGATGCTCCAGGCACCGCAGGGCAGTTCAGTGTGGCCTTACGTATCACAGAATGGCGTAAAATCGAAGGGAAATTTGTGGAAATCGGCTATGTGGTCCGGGACATGCAAATCATCATTGAAAACTCCAATAACAAACGTCCCAAACTGGTTCTTCCCCCTGACCTCTGCGTGGTCGCAGGAACCCGCATCCAGGAGATCATCCAAGGCGAAGATGCAGATGGTGACCCCATCAAGATTGAAGTTTTTGGTGAGCCCATGGAAATCAATGTCTCTCCAGCTACCTACAAGCCAGAAAACAAGTTCCAACCTCAGCCAGGGATTGTAAATTTTAATTGGCAAACGATCTGCAACCACGTGCGGGAGCGGGAGTATGAAGTACGCGTGCGGATCACCGACCAGCCACGCTCTGGTCCAAAATTGGTAGATATTCAAACTTGGAAAATCAAAGTGATTGGTCCTCCTCCGACCTGGGATGAATTGGAGCAACTTCCTGGAAGAACGGCGAAACTAAGCTGGGATCCCTATGCTTGCGCAAATTCTGCAAAAGAAATGCAGGTATGGCGTAGAATCAATTCAGATCCTTACCAGCCAGACTCTTGCGAAACAGGAATCCGAGCAGGCTACGAACTGATCGGCACTACAGACATGGCTACATTTTCCTTCTCGGATACCAATGGGGGAACAGGATTGGCTCCAGGCAATACGTACTGTTACCGACTCGTAGCTGCATTCCCTGAACCGAGGTTAGGAGAAAGTATTGTGTCCGAAGAAATCTGCATCACGATAGATGTCGATGTACCCCTATTGACCAATGTGAGCATCACCACTACGGATGAACAAAATGGAGAAATTTTTGTCAAATGGACTCCTCCCTATGACCTGGACAAAACCCAATTCCCGGGCCCTTACTCCTACGAGTTGATTCGAAGCGAGGGATTCACGGGTTCCCAAAACCGAGTTTCCTTGGTAAAAACGGCTGATACCTTGTTTACCGACAAACAATTGAATACCAAAAACCTGGTATACAATTACAAAGTGGTCCTTTGGGACAACAACACCAAGGTTGACACTTCCTCAAAGGCTTCGACTGTTCGGCTTGAACCCACGATCATCAACGAAGCCATCGAATTGAAGTGGGCCTTTACTGTTCCCTGGAACAATTCCATTGCCCAATACAAACACGAGGTATACCGAAATCGCACGGATGCAGCAGCATCGGATGCAGCCAATTTTGTAAAAATTGCTGAGGTAGATGTGACACAGAAAGGATTTCTATACCTCGATGATGGAAGTTTCAATGGGGTCAAATTGAAGAAGGACCTAGAGTATTGCTACTACGTCATTACCAAAGGGGCCTACAATGTAGCAGGCCTGGTGTATCCTCTGGAAAATCGTTCCCAAATCATCTGTGCCAAACCCGATGACAATCGCCTCCCATGTGCCCCGGTGTTGACTTTCGACGGCCCAGAATGCACGGAATATGTCTCAGAGGAAGCCTGCGGCACCATCACCTACGTGCATGAATTGAGTTGGAAACCCAATTTCAGTGGCAATTGTGACGATGAGTTAAGCGGCTATCGCTTGTATTTCAATCCAGAAGGCATGCCAGACAGCACTTTTACCCAGATAGGGCAATATACCGCACAACAACTCCGTGCCACACTTCAAAACCTACCCAATTACAAGGGCTGCTACTACCTGACTGCAGTAGATCGCTCTGGCAATGAAAGTCCAAAGAGCAATGTCGTGTGCGTGGACAACTGCCCCAATTACCTCCTCCCGAATGCATTTTCTCCCAACAGCGATGGGCTCAACGATACCTTCATGGCATTTGACAATCCTTTTTCAAAATGCCCAAGATTTGTTAGCCAGGTAGAACTATTCATCGTAAATCGCTGGGGAACCGAAGTATTCCGCTATGCAAGCCAAAGTGCTGAAGAGAATGATCCATTTATTCGATGGGACGGAAAAGACAAAAGTGGAAATGAACTTCCAGCAGGTACCTACTACTATTCGGGAACGGTGTATTTCGATGTGGTAGACCCAACCAAAAAACAGCAAACGTTGAAAGGAACCATTCAACTCATTCGCTGATGGAGGCCCCTTCCATCCTGCTTTTTGATGGACACTGTAGCCTTTGCAATGGGGCAGTAGATTTTGTGATGAAGCGGGACACCAAGAAAAGAATACGATTTGCAGCCATGCAAAGTCCTGCGGGGCAGCGCGTACTGAAGCACTATGGCTACCCTTCCACTTTTTTGGACAGCCTAGTTTTAGTGGAAAAAGGAAAGGTCTACCTTGGGAGTACCGCAGCCCTACGGGTTGCACGGCAGTTGCGCAGAGGCTGGCCGCTGCTTTATCCCTTGATTATTCTACCAAAAGGCATTCGGGAAAGCATCTACCAGTGGATTGGAGCCAATCGCTACGCCTGGTTTGGCAAAAGAGAAAGTTGCAGAATGCCGACTCCTTCAGAAAGCGCTCGATTTTTACCCTAGATTACTCCTTTTAGGTTGCCTGGATAATCATCCAGTAGATTGGCATGCCAAGAGTCAGATTGAATGGAAAAGTGACTGCCAAAGCCATAGGCACGTACAGCCCCTCGTCCGCATCCGGATTGGAAAGTTTCATCGCTGCAGGTACGGCAATGTAGGAAGCAGAAGCAGCCAGAATAGCAAAAATCAATCGATCCCCAACTTCGGGACTAATCCATTGACTGACATAAGCGACGACCACCCCATTAACTAGTGGTACCAGAATCGCAAACAGGGAAGAAAAATAGCCCGTCTTGAAAAAAGCTTTCAACTTTCTTCCACTCGTAATTCCCATATCCAGTAAAAAAACTGCCAAAAACCCTTTGAAAATATCCGTTACAAAGGGCTTAATTCCTTCGGCTTGCTTTTCATCGGCAATCAAACCAATCACCAAACTGCCCAAAATCAAAAGAACAGAACCGTTGGTAAAGGCATGAATGATCATTTGCTTAATCCCTCCTTCAGTCTTAGAGGGAGTATATTTGCGCAGCAAAATCATCCCTGAAATAATCGCAGGGGCTTCCATCAAGGCCATTACCGCCACCATATACCCACCGAAAGTTACTCCCTGAACCTCCAAAAAAGCTGCAGCAGCCACAAAGGTCACTGCGGAAATGGAGCCATAAGCGGCCGAGATCGCAGCGGCATTGGGAACACCCAGTTTTCTTTTTAAGAGAAAGAAGGTGTATAAAGGAATAGACGCAGAAAGGAAAACACCAAAACCTAGTGACCAAAGTATGGTGGCACTGAAGGCGCTGTGGGACAATTCTTGTCCACCTTTAAAGCCAATGGAGATCATCAAGTAGAGCGCGATGAACTTGGCGCTCGTAGCAGGAATCTCTAAATCACTTTTCAACTTGACTGCCAAGATGCCCAATACAAAAAAGAGCAAACTTGGATTGGTAAGGTTATTCAGAAGAATTTGAAAATCCATGCCACAAATATCCCCTCTGCTTCTGTTCAAAAAAAGTAAAACATAATATTTTTTTATTCGTTATGTTTTTTAAATTAATTTACTTTATGAATATTACTTTACACCAATTGAAGGCTTTTCAAGCCATTGCCAAGTTCCAAAGCATCACCAAAGCAGCAGAAGCAATGAGCATGACCCAACCCGCGGTCTCAATCCAATTGAAAAATTTACAAGAACAGTTTGAAGTACCCCTTACGGAAATCATTGGAAAGCGAATCCACATCACCGAGTTTGGGCAGGAGTTGGTGGATACGGCAGACCGGATTTTTGGAGAACTTGGGCAGATTGAAGAAAAAATGTTGGAGCTGAAGGGACTTCTAGGAGGAAAAATTCGAATCTCTGCTGTTTCCACAGGGAAATACATCATCCCTTACCTGATGGCAGATTTCATGAAAATCCACCCCCATGTAGAAATAAGCTTGGAAGTTTCCAATCGATACCAAGTTTTGGCTCACTTACAGGAAAATTCCACTGATTTGGCTTTGGTGTCACTATGGCCCGATGAATTGGATTTAGAAAGCATCCAACTCGCAGAAAACAAATGGTATTTGGCTTGTTCTCCAGAAAAAAAGGAAACCTATACTGCTGCAATTAAAGAAGGCAAATGGGAACAGGTACCCTTCCTCGTTCGGGAAAAAGGCTCTGGCACCCGTACCATGATGGAGAAATTTTTTCAGGAGCGAGATATTCACGTAGAAAGCAACTTGGAACTTGCCACCAACGAAGCGGTAAAGCAGGCAGTCATGGCAGGCTTGGGCGCTTCTTTACTTTCCAACTTTTCCATGGCACAAGAAATCAAGGAGGGGAGAATTTCACTTCTGGAATTACCCGGTCTTCCACTAAAAGCAGATTGGAAACTCATCTGGCTGAAGCAAAAAAAGCACTCTCCTGCAGTCAAAGCATTTATTCGCTGGCTTTCAGAGAACCGAAAAAAGGTCCTTTCAACCCACTTCCCCACCCTCGATAGCTTTTAATCTCTTTCCCTTTGGAGACCAAAAAACGCTATATTTGAGACTTCAAATTCCTCATCTTAAGAAATGAAAGCGATTGTATTTCCGGGCCAGGGAGCCCAATTCCCAGGAATGGGCAAGTCCCTTTACGAAGAAAATCCAGAGGCCAAAGCCTTGTTTGAAAAAGCAAATGAGCTCTTGGGGTTTCGAATTACAGACATCCTGTTTGAAGGTACAGAAGAAGAACTCAAGCAAACTAAAGTAACACAGCCTGCCATCTTTTTGCACTCTGTGATCTTGGCAAAAACCACATCCGATTTTGCTCCTGACATGGTTGCAGGTCATTCTTTGGGCGAATTTTCCGCACTTGTGGCCAACGGCGTATTGAGCTTTGAAGATGGGCTTTCCTTGGTATTTCAACGTGCGCTAGCCATGCAGGAAGCCTGTGAGATTAACCCATCCTCCATGGCAGCGATCCTGGGATTGGAAGATCAGGTGGTCGAAGAAATCTGTGCTGGAATCACTGAAGAAGTCGTGGTGGCCGCCAATTACAACTGCCCGGGTCAACTCGTTATCTCCGGATCCACCAAAGGCATTGAAATCGCCTGCGAACTACTCAAGGCTGCTGGAGCAAAAAGAGCCCTTCCCCTACCTGTAGGAGGTGCTTTTCACTCTCCATTGATGGAACCAGCACGGGAGAAACTTCAAAAAGCAATCGAAGAAACTCAGTTTCACACGCCGATCTGCCCAATTTACCAAAACGTGAGCACGACAGCAGTAACGGATGTGGGGGCCATCAAAGCCAACCTAATCGCTCAACTGACTGCCCCTGTAAAATGGACCCAATCCGTGCAACAGATGGTAGCCGATGGAGCAACAGAATTTGTAGAATGTGGCCCAGGAAAAGTACTCCAAGGCTTGGTCAAAAAAATACATCCTGAGGCCATTGTCTCAGGTCTATAAGTACCAGATCCCACCTTCAAAAGGTGGGATTTTTTTATTCCCTGCTTTTCCAAATTGACACGCGACCCAAATCCCTGCACTCCTCCAAGAGTTGAACTGCGCTTTTTCCCAGTATGGGATGGTTCATCAAAGGAAGAATTTCTGCCAAGGGTTGCAATACAAACCTACGCTCTGAAAGGTAAGGATGTGGTAATGTCAGTTGGGGATCGGAACTGACCTGATCACCAAAATAGAGGATATCAATATCTATGGTGCGGTCACCCCAATGCTGTTCTCGAGTTCTTCCCAGTGCATGTTCAATCTTCTGGGTCAGTTGCAACAAGGCTAAAGGGGCCAGATTCGTTTGGATAAGGAGCACTTGATTCAGGAAATTTCCATTTGTAGCCACTCCTCCCCAGGGTTCCGATTCATAGACTTGGGAAATAGAAATTAAGGCTACCTCCTTTGCTAAAGCCTCTCTAGCCTTGGCTAAATAGCTTGCCCGATCTCCTTTATTCCCTCCTATTCCAAGGACAACCTTTGTTTCCATTTCTCGTTTGGATATGTGTTGTAAAACTGGCCCAAATTAGGCTAAATTTACAGTCTAAATTGAACTACTATGAAGTTTCTAGGTAATGTTTTGGCTGTCATCGTCGGCCTATTTGCTTTTAGCATTGTCGCGCTTTTAATTGTTTTTGCCCTTTTGGGGATGATTGCATCCTCTTCTGAGGAGGAAGTGACTTTGGAAAAAAACTCAATTCTCCACTTGGACTTGAATGGACGCACCTTGGTGGAGCGAACCTCAGAGGAAGATTTGGTATTTGGCTCCTTCCTGAATCCACTTGGAGGAGATAATTCTGCAGGTTTGGTCAACCTTAAGAAAGCCATTGCAGAAGCAAAGACCAATGAGAACATCAAAGGAATTTATTTGAATGCAGGACTTTTTGGTGCTGGACAGGCCGGATTGCTCGAACTTCGGGAGGCCTTACAAGACTTTAAAGAATCAGGCAAATTTATCATTGCCTACGATGAAGCCTATTCCGAAGGGGGCTATTTTTTGGCCTCTGTGGCAGATGAAATTTACTTAAACCCACTGGGAGGCATTGACTTCAACGGCTTCTCCTCCGAAGGAATTTTTCTCAAAGGATTCTTTGAAAAAGTAGGAATCAAGCCCGAAGTATTTCGTGTAGGTGAATTTAAAAGTGCAGTGGAGCCCTTCATTTTGGACAAAATGAGCCCGGAAAATCGCTTGCAGACGCAATACTTTCTGGATGATATCAACCGCCATGCCATTGATTTGATCGCTGAATCAAGAAAAATCGCTAAAGACAGCCTCATTCGAATCAACAATCAAATGTTGGTTCGCAAGCCAAAAGATGCCGTTACCTACAAGCTTGCCACTGCGCTTAAATACGAAGACGAGGTCCAAAGTATTCTTAAAGAAAAACTAGGCCTCAAGGAGGAAGATCAGATTTCGACCATCAATGCCACCGACCTAGGTGGATTAGCGAAAAGCAAAAACATCAGTTCAGCAAACCGAATCGCAGTGATTCTCGCTGAAGGTGATATTGTAGATGGAAATGTAGAAGGTGCGATCAGCTCAGAAAAATATGCCAAAGAGATTCGTAAAGCACGGAAAGACGAAAACATCAAGGCCATTGTCTTGCGTGTAAATTCACCGGGAGGATCTATCCTCGCGTCGGATGTGATTTGGAGAGAAATGTCGGAAGCCAAAAAAGTGAAGCCGGTTATTGTATCCATGGGCGAAGTAGCCGCCTCAGGAGGCTATTACATAGCTGCACCTGCCGATACGATTGTAGCACAGCCCAATACAATCACGGGATCAATTGGTATTTTTGGGATTTTATTCAATGTCCAGGAATTAGTCAATGACAAGTTGGGCGTGACTTCGGATGTAGTCTCCACCGGTGAACTTTCGGATTTTGGAAATATGGGGCGTCCGTTGACTGAAGTAGAGCGAACCATCATCCAATCCTCTGTAGAAGATGGCTACGAGACCTTCATCTCTCGAGTGGCTGAGGGTCGAGGCATGCATCCAGACTCCGTTCGAAAAGTAGCTTCTGGACGTGTTTGGACTGGAACTCAAGCCAAAGCACGTGGATTGGTCGATGTATTGGGTGGCCTGGATACAGCTATCGGCATCGCAGCAGCAAAGATCAAAGCGGGAGAAGATTACCGAGTAGTCTACTATCCCGAGAAAAAACCTTGGTTCGAAGAATTAATGATGAATTTCTCCGATCAGGTACAAGTTCGGATCCTTCAATCCCAATTGGGAGAGCAGTATCCACTCTACCAAAAAATTCAGAAACTGAAAAACTACCAGGGCGTTCAAGTACGGATGCCACAGGAGCTGGTGATCAAGTAATATTCAAAACAAAAAACTCAGCAGAAATGCTGAGTTTTTTGTTTTTAGAAGGATTCAGTTGCATCAATGAATTACTCTTTTGAATGGATTTTTTTCAGGTTGCTTGCTAGGCAAACTAAACTCCTTGAATTAGCATGTTAGCATCTGTCATTTAGTACATCCTCTTTAAACTTAAGAATCTGCTGCTTCATCTCTTTAATTTCCTTTAATTTTTGTCCCAAGGAAATCAATTTTTCATCTAGAATTTCAAGCTTTTGAGTCTTTGTGAATTTATTGTTGTACCAAGCATCGAGGATTTGTCCGATTTCCTTGATCGTGAAACCTACCGATTTTGCATCATTGATAAACTCCAATTTCTCTACTGTCACTTCATCGTAATGAAAGTAATTATTTGATTTTACAGTCGCGTCTTGTTTGCCTTCGATTAAGCCTGACTTTTCATAAAACCGAATGGTATGGGTAGAGAGCCCTGTTTTTTTTGATAGTTCATTAATCAACATGGTGTAAATGTAAAGGAAAAAAAAATAAATATCAACCATAGACTATACTCTAAGGTTGTTGGTTTAAAAGTTACCCGCTAAGTTTGTTCAAAAAAGAAAGCCATGACAAACACAGTTTTAATAACAGGTACCTCAAGCGGGATTGGAAAAGCAACCGTATTTGCGTTTGCAAAAATGGGTTGGAATGTAGCCGCTACACAAAGAACTCCAGAAAAGGAACAAGACTTTTCAATCTATCCAAATGTGAAACTTTATGCCTTGGATGTTACCAGTCTGGAAAGCATCCAACATGCAATCACGCAAGTACAAAAGGATTTCGGAAAAATTGAGGTTGTAGTAAACAATGCAGGATATGGTGTGGATGGCGCTTTTGAGGAAATGAGTGATGAAATTATCGAAAAACAGTTTGATACAAATGTTTTTGGCCTAATGCGTGTAACCCGAGAAGCTATTAAGTTGATGCGGCCAACAGGAGGGGGAAAGATAATCCAGATCTCAAGTATGGGCGGGAAAATAACCTTCCCACTTTACAGCATTTACCATGCAACCAAATTTGCAGTTGAAGGATTTACTGAGTCCCTTCATTACGAAGTAGCACAGTTTAACATCCATTTGAAGCTTGTTGAACCAGGTCCAATTGTTACCGATTTCTATGGCAGAAGTAGACAGTTTATCAAACCCATTACCACAAAATCGTACGATAGGTTCATAGATAAATTCAACACTGCTGCCGAAAAAGTGATGAAAGACGCAGAAGGCCCTGAGGTAGTCGCAAATACAATCTATAAAGCCGCTACAGACTCAACGAATCAAATGCGCTATCCAGTAGGTAAACCAGGTCCTCTACTGCTAATTCTGAGAAAATTACTTTCTGATAAATTATACTTTTTGATGGTCAGAAAAAGTTACAATCTATAAATAGACCGCTTGGGATTTGACCGCGAAATCCAATGATATAAAGGAGATAGGCCTCTTATTCCAATGAACACCTGTGGATTAGGTGATGAAGGGCCTATCCCCTTTTTTGCAAAAGAATTTTCCAGGCAAGATCGACGTTACCGGCCTCCAATTCCTCCTTGGCCCAACGGTGTAAGTGATCGATCCAGGATTCTTCATCCAAGCGGAAGCGGCGCCTGATATCTTCCAGGTCCTCTCGGGCAGAAAATAGAGCCAGTTCCTCCGGACTAGGCAAGCACTCCACATTGGCTAGTCGGCCCAAATTATTTCCACTCAGCACAGGGCTATTTCGAATTTCTTCAGGAATCTGGTCTACCCCTATCCCAAGGGTCAGCAAGGGCTTGGGGATCTGAAATAAAGACTCAGCGGTGACTCGGGTGTACCAGTTGCCCCCAAGTCTCGCGACAGGGTCAAATTTGAGGGGTGCAATCGCTCCAGAAGCATCCAGGATGGCTTCATCCAAGTGAATTTGAAGTATTTCACAAATCACCAAATTCCCAGCCCCTCCCTGATCGCCTAGGGCGATGACCTGTTGCACCTTGCATTCAAAGGCTACCGGGGATTCCTTTACGCGGGGCGGAGCCACCAGATTGGAGGGCACTGCAGTCAATCCTGCTTTCACAAATTCGTTGACGCCCTTCGGGTATTCTGTACTGGCAAGGGACATCTGCTCCACCAAATCATGGCCCACTACATGAATCACCACCTCAGGAACCTCCAGCACATTGTCTAAGGTATGCTTGCTGGTGTTATCTCGCACCCTCCGCGAAGGGGAAAAAACAAGGATGGGGGGATTGGCACTGAAGAGATTGAAAAAAGAAAAAGGGCTCAAATTGACTTCTCCAGCGGCATTGATTGTACTTGCAAAAGCAATCGGTCTAGGGCAGATGGCCCCTTGCAAGAGGTTCTGAAGTTCAGGAGTGGCTAAGTCTTTGGGATCAATGGTTTTCATTTCATGAAATTAATAGGCAATTTTAAGAGATAGCCATCAATTCACGAATTAGTTTCCAATTTATGTCTCGTTCACGCCCCATAGCCCTTTTTTCTTTCCTCTCGCTTTTACTGCTTTTTGCTACTTCCATTTCAGCACAGACGCATCGATTTGCGACCTTTAATATTCGCTGGGACAACCCAAACGATGTGGGCAACCTCTGGAAAGATCGAGCCAGCCAAGTGATTCAGCTGATTCAATTTCACCAGATTGGAATTGTCGGTACGCAGGAGGTATTGGCGCATCAACTGAAGCAACTCACCGAAGGGCTTGGCTATGCATCCATCGGAGTAGGAAGAGATGATGGCGCATTGAAAGGCGAGTTCTCCCCCATCCATTACGATCCTGTCCGCTACCAGTTGGAAGATTCTGGCACATTTTGGTTGTCACCAAGTCCTGATATTCCAAGCAAGGGATGGGATGCAGCCTTAAATCGCATTTGCAGTTGGGGGAAATTTACCTCGACAGAAGGGGACCGATTCTACATATTCAATGTGCACTACGACCATATCGGACAGCAAGCACGAGAGGAAAGCAGCAAATTGGTCCTCTCCAAAATCAAAGAAATCAATCGAGAAGGGCTTCCGGTGATCTGGATGGGGGATTTCAATGTGGAACCAGAAAATCCTGCCTACCAAGTTATCTTGAACCAAAAAACCTGGAAGGATGCACGTTTAGCCTCCAAACTACCCTCCTATGGTCCCAAAGGAACTTTTACAGGTTTTGAATGGGATCGAATGCCCGCTGGCATCATTGACCATATTTTTGTACAAGGCAAGATTGAGGTGTTGCGCCATGGCATCCTGACAGACAACTACGGAAAAAAATACCCCTCCGACCATTTCCCGGTGTTGGTGGAATTGAGATTCTAGACTTTAAACAAAAAAACCGATCTGAGTGAATCAGATCGGTTTTTTTATTCAACAATTTCCAATTAGCCTCCGATGGTCTTTGTAGTAGTAACTCCATTGACAGTGATCGTAATGGTTTGATTGGTGCAAGACCCATCACCAAAATTCACGGATATTTTATTGGTACGGTAAGCGGTCTCTAACTTACCCAAAGTTGGGCCTCTTCTTTTTCCTGAACAAGAAAGGTCTACCTCTAGTGGGGTAGTGGTCTCGTGAGAATAAATGACAGTACCAGAAGCTGTCTTAATCGCAGTTTTTACATTGGTAATGATCTTTCCACTGATTGGCTTTCGTGAATCAGTTCCACGGACCACCTCAGAAGTTCTATTTTTTTCAGAAGTCCAAACCCCTACTTCTCCATCCGCAAAGACAAATTTTCCATTTGTAACATTCGATTTAACGCTTCCTTTACCACTGGCCTTGTCAAACTCTGAAACAATGGTTTTTAGGCCGCTAATTTGAATTCCATTGACAACATAATTCTGAAATTCAACTTTCTCGGTTAACACATTCCCAACTTTGTTTCTGCTGACTACAATCACTCCTTTACGTGTGATTTGCTGATCATTTTTTGTTACCGTTACGCCAGAACCAAAATCCACCTTTGACTTCACAATCAAACTCAATAAAGAGTCCATTTCTGGAAATTGATTGCCACTATGTCCACCATGTGGACCATCAACCGTGCTGGCTACAGGAAGCTCAATAATTTTTCCATCCGCATCGTAATGAGTGACCGTTGCCCCTCCAAATTTGAACATGCGAAATCCTCGAATATCGCCGGCGCTTTCTGCTTCAATGATCGCTAAGATTTCATCATTTGGTGCAAGCAAATGCAAACCATCCATAATGCCTTTGTGCCCTCCTTTACCTTTATCCATTCCCTTCAAAGCACCAGGGCCTGAATGAGCCGTTTCGTCTGTTCCAGCAACTCGAGCAGAAATTGAACCCGTTTGAAATGAATTTCCACTTAGGGTAAAACTGGTTCCGCTGACCAACTGGCCAGAAGTCTGGGCTAAATCAATCGCTGTGGCCCCATCTACTAACTCTTCCGTTAGGGAAGCCATTTCATCTTGCTCAGTGCACGCTGCCATGAAAAGCAGGTAAGAAAATAAAAAAAGAATTTTAAGTGATTTCATGTGGTTTGGATTTAAGTGGTTACAAGAAATTTAAATTATGGTACCAATTACCGCTTCCAACATGAAGGGAAAATGAAAAAAATATTTTTTTTAAAAAATTATGCCTTTTCGACTTTCATTGGAAAACTAAAATAAACTCGAGTTTTCCCTCTTTGGGATCCTATTTCCAAACCAACCCCCAGAAATAGAGCGACTTTATACATAATTTGAAGTCCAAATCCTGATTTTTCCTTAGATACATCCTTCAAGAACACCAAGCCATTTTTTACCTGCTCAATTAACTGATCATCGATTCCTGCTCCATCATTTTCGACCACCAACTCATACCTATCCCCAATAATTGTTCCTGAAAGGCTGATTTCACCTCCATTTTCTACATACTTGACGGCATTACTCAACGCATTTTGAACCATCATCTGACAAAGTGAAGAATTGGTATCCTCAAAAACAAAAGGAGCAATGATTCCTTTTCTAATCTCTATGCCTTTTTCCTCTGCAATCTCAGTCCAGTCTTCAACTATCCCTTCTACAATCAATTTCAAATCGACTGTTTCAGTTTTTAAAAACTGTGCATTATTTACTTTAGAAAGTAGCAATAGGGCATTTACAGATTTTTTCATTTTCTGTAAAGTGTCCTGCATGTCCATTAATTTTTCGCTTTGGTAGGAAGTAAGGTGTTCGTCCCTAAAAACGGCCTCAAGTTTGGACTGAAGTACCGAAATAGGTGTCTTGAGTTCATGAGAGGCATGGGAAATAAATACTCGCTCCTGATTAAATGACTTTTGGATCCGCTTCATCATCTCCGAAATCGCTACATCCAAGATCGTAAACTCTTGGGTAGTGCTCTGAATCGACTTGTCATGAAACTCCTGTGGTTCATTAATTCGTGAGATTTTGGACTGGATAATCTTGTTGAAAGGAGCCATAATGCGTTTACTGATGGCCGAATCCAATAGGAATGACAAGGCTAGAAACAAAAAAAGGATACCTATGGCGATCTGAAAAAACATGCCTTCTATTTTTTCAATGGTGTTGAGACTCCTACCAATCTCGAGTAGGTACCTATCCCCCCCTAATTCAATTACCTCAGCAAGTACTCGGTAACTAATTTCGTCTTCTTCAATAATTCTTTTTTGAATAGAAATCGGTTCATCTACAGTAAAGTCCGATGCCACTGCTACCAATAAAATGTATTCTTCTTTTAGAATATTGTAGGAGCCAAATCCTTGTTCTGGATTTTCATTAGAAATAAAATTTTCAATACCTCCTTTTTGAATAAGTTTCAGGACTTGCTCCTTTTTGACCAGTAGTTCCTCATCCGTATTGTCAATGATGAGTTGGCTAAGTAGGTAGGGACTAAGCATTAAAAAAACCAGAAGGAAAATTCCTTTTCCCAACAGGTTAAAAACAAGAAGTTTATGAAATAATTTCATGCAATGATTTTATAACCCAATCCTCGAACTGTTTCTAACCAATCTACAGGACCACTACTCCCCAGTTTTTTTCGTATATTCTTTACATGTACATCTATGTAATTGGATTGGTAATCGTCATCCAAATGGTCACCCCACAAGTGCTCTGCCAATTGAAAGCGATTGAGCACCCGGTTTTTATTGATCAGCATAAACTGCAGCAGGATATATTCCTTTTTGGTAAGCTTGATTTCTTGACCTTCAAAAAACACCAAGGGCTCATTCAAATGAATTTCAAATCCAGCCAACTGGACCACATCTTTTTTCCAACCGCTTTTTCGCCTTAAAATTGCCTGCATCCTTGCTTTCAATTCCAATAAGGAAAAAGGTTTAGAAAGGTAATCATCAGCACCACTTTCAAAGCCCAAGAGTTTGTCCCCTACCTCAGTACGCGCAGTTAGAATAATTACGGAGGTATTCTCTTGATACCTAGTCACTTCCTGGAGCAAATCTAGACCATCCCCATCTGGCAATCCCAAATCCACCAAGGCAAAATCATAGGAATTAACTGCTAGGTTTTCTGAAGCTGCTTTTTTTGTGCTCACCTGATCCACTACATGGTTTTCAGATTGTAAAAATTCCTGAATTTCTTTGGCCAGGGCTCGCTCGTCTTCAACTAATAGAATTCTCATTTGGATTTTTTAAGGGAAAGGGCATAGCTCGCCTTGAAAGCGAATTGAAAACTGGAAGTAGATCCATCGTATTCTGGGACCTGAGTAGGAACAATCCACCTGGGTTCCAATTGAAATTCAAGTCTAGAATAGGTTAAGGAGATCGGGAAAGCCATTTCTAGTCCTTGGGCTACAAAACGCTGGGTTTCTAAATATTGAGTCCTGGTGAATTCATACCCCCCAATCCGATAGTAATTGCTTGTTCCTAGAAAAAGTGTAAATCGAGGTTCAAAAGACAAAATACCACCCGCTAGGAGCGGCTGATCCAACTCAAAATATCTAGAGTGTCTACTCGTAATGAAAAAATCTCCTGGCGAATTCACCAAATACATCGCTTGGGTAGTGGAATAAAGTATACCCCAATCTAAGCCTAAAGTCCCTTGGGCCATACCCAAATTATCTAGACCTGCCGAATTGAGATTACTTGCGCCAAAGTAATGGTTGTAAGAAAGGTCCAAATCTAATTTGGACGTTAAGGGCTTAAATAGTCCAGCACCTATCCCTTTCTGCCAAGAAAGGTCGGTCGTCAAAAACTTACTAAGTGAAGTAGTTAAATAAAAGCCTGTTCGATGATAGAACAGTAGGTCATTTGAAAAAATTGGGATTTTCTGCCCAAAATCTCTGGACATAAAACTAGCCTTATTTTGAAATCCAGTACTAACAATCAAGTAATCCCCTGATTCCTGTGTCGCAGAGTCTGCTTGAGATTCCAATTCCTGAGCCAAACAAAGGAAGGGAATAAGTACATGGAAGAAAATAAGGGCCAAACCTTTTTTCATGTGCTAAAGAGTTCGGAAGAAATAGGGTCAATAGAAGTTCCAATGAATCAATTAGCCACCGCCAGGACGATTTCTGGGGCCAGAAGGCCTGTTTCCTGGCAAGGTAACGGGTTGGCCTCCTGGAGCTCCTGAAGGACGGGTGATAGGGCCTCCAGGTCTACTTTTGGGAACTCTTCCATCTGGTCGATTCATCGGAGAAGCTCCAGTTCCTTTGGGATTATCATGAGCAGGCTTCGTTGAACCGTCTCCCTCAATTTTTGCATTCGAATTTCCTGCTCCAGGCATTGCACTCCTTCTTGAAGCACTAGAAATACCAATTTTCTTTCCAGCCTCTGTAGCCTTAGGGCTAGCAGCAGTTGGTCGGTTTACTGGCTCTGTTTGTGCCAAAGCAAGGCTAGAAAAAGAGAGGAATGCGAGCAAGAATAGGATCTTAGTCATGAGGAAAACAGATTTTTACGTTCGCAACTTCAACAGGAAAGATGAAGAAAAGATGAAGAAATAAGACCATTAAAAGAAAATGGCCTTATTTCTTTTATTTACTGCGCCAAAGCAGCCACTCCTGGAAGTACTTTTCCTTCCATATGCTCCAGCAAGGCTCCTCCTCCAGTGGATACATAAGACACCTGATCGGTATAGCCAAACTTGTTTACTGCTGCGGCAGAATCACCACCCCCGATCAGAGAGAAAGCCCCATTGCGCGTCGCCTCAGCCACGTATTCCGCGATGGCTTTGGTTCCTTTGTTGAAAGACTCCATTTCAAATACACCCATAGGGCCATTCCAAAGGATGGTTTTGGATTCCAAAATCACTTTTCCAAACAATTCTCTAGTCTTTGGACCGATATCCAAGCCCATCCAGTTGTCTGGAATCTCTCCCTTATTGACTACGCCTTGGTTGGCGGTATTGGAGAAATCATCCGCAATCACCGTATCCACTGGCAAAATCAAGTTCACCCCTTTTGCCTTCGCTTTCTCCATCAACTCCAATACGAAATCGAGTTTGTCTGCCTCCAAAAGAGAGGTACCGATTGATCCTCCTTGCGCCTTCGCAAAGGTGTAGGACATGCCTCCACCGATGATGAGGTTATCTACTTTTTCGAGCAAACGCTCGATGATCAAAATCTTATCGGCGATTTTGGCTCCACCCATAATCGCAGTATAAGGACGCTCTGGATTTCCTAATACTTTGTCCGCATTGGTTAATTCGGATTCCATCAGGTAGCCTGCAACTTTTTGTGAAAAATTGGCAGCAATCACCGCGGTGGACGCATGGGCACGGTGAGCAGTTCCAAAAGCATCGTTGACATAGACATCTCCGAGTTGCGCTAGCTTGGCAGCGAAGGCCTCATCTCCTTTTTCTTCCTCCTTGTAAAAGCGGAGATTCTCCAGCAATAACACCTGTCCAACGCCAAGTTGAGCCGCCTTTTGACTAGCCTCTTCTCCTATGCAATCACTTGCAAAGCTGATCTTCTGGCCTAGAGCAGCTTCCACCGCTGAAACAATGTGCCTCAAGGAATACTTATCCTCAGGCCCACCCTTTGGACGACCCAAGTGAGACATCAAAATGGCAGAGCCTCCATCGTTCAAAATCTTTTGGATCGTAGGTACCGCTGCCTGAATTCGCGTGTCGTCGGTAACTTGAAAATGCTCGTCTAACGGAACATTAAAATCCACACGGACCAGTGCTTTTTTGCCTGAGAAACTGAGGCTATCTACATTTTTTACATTCAAAGACATGGAATAAGGAATAATAGGTGAATACTGGATTTCGGATTAAAAATCGATTCGAATTTAAACCAAATCCTGCCAATACGAAAAGATAGTTTGGAAAAAGTCCCCTAGTGCGTAGGCTGTGCTGCGGCTCGCTTGAGGCGGTCGTTGATGGCACGACCCAATCCGATTTCAGGAACAAATTCGGCGAGGATCAAGTCTACGGCACTTTCATCCAAGAGTCGCATCCCCATAAAGAGCCGTTGGGCAGCCTCTTGCAAATCCTGAGTTGCACTGAGGACCACTTGTCGATCAGCAGGAATAGTGGGGAAATGGGCGGAAAAACTAAGTACCCCCACCTCTTTTCCTTGCTGGATCAGTTGCGGGACAAGTTCTTGTAAATTACCTAACAGAAATGGCTTCCGCGGAGCATAGTGACTAGCCAATTGACCTGGGGCACTGGGATTACTTGTACTATGTGCCTGAACCATCACCGGACCCACCAGGGATTCAATTTTGGAAAGGTCTAATCCACCCAAACGATAAATGACGACTTGCTCCCCTTCCATCCCTACAATGGTACTTTCTAGTCCTACCGCACAAACTCCACCGTCGAGAATGTAGGGGATTTGTAGGCCCAACTGTGCGGCCACATGTGCGGCCTGTGTCGGACTGATGTAACCAAACGGGTTGGCACTGGGTGCCGCAAGCGGAAAATCAAGTTGCGCCAATAACGCCAAAGTCAGCGGGTGGTTGGGAACTCGTACCGCCACTCGATCCAACCCAGAGGTAACTAGATCGGGAACACTCGCATTCCGAGGCAACAAGACCGTCAGAGGTCCTGGCCAAAAGGCTTCGGCCAAACGCTTGAGTTTTTTTGGAAATTCAGAGACAAGAGGACTTACCTGTTCCAAAGAAGCCACATGTAAAATCAAGGGGTCAAAAGTCGGGCGATTTTTCGTTTCAAAAATGGAACTGACTGCCTTCACATCCAGCGCATTGCCCGCCAATCCATAGACCGTTTCGGTGGGAATTGCAACCAGTTGTCCCTGCTTAAGGTACGTGGATGCTCGTTGAATATCGGTACCTACCTCCGCCATTACTTTGCTTCACAAAAGTCTTTGATCCAAGTTTCTGCTTCCTGATAGCCCAAGGAAAGGGCCATTTTCAAATCTGCGCAGCCTTCATTTTTTTGACCCAAAGCACTCATGCGGGTGACGCCAAGCAAGTAGTACGCTTCCCCGTTTTTAGGATCCAAGTTGACGGTGTTGGTCAGGGATTCCATGCCATGGATGGGGTCATTCATGCCCAACTTTGCTTTGGCAAGTCGGAAATGCGCTTCTGCATGGTTGGGCTCTGCCTTCACTACAGCTTCAAAATCAAGCATCGCATCCTCATAGGCTTCCATGGTCAATAAGGTCGTACCCCGATTAAACAAAATATCCAATTGAGTCGGATCGAGTGCTGCTGCCAAGTTAAAGTCGGCCAATGCCGCTTTGTAGTTGGTCAACTCCATATTGGCATTTCCTCGGTTAAACCAAGGCTTGTAGTTGGTCGAATCTACTTGGATAGCTTGATCAAAAAATGGAATCGCCTCCTTAATTTTTCCTTGTTGAAAAAGGGCCACTCCCTTGGCATTTAAAGCGGTGGCCTGGTTTGGATTTTTCTCCAAAACCTGGTCAAACTGGGTGACTGCCTCTGCCCAAGCCTGAGCGTCCATTTTCTCCAAACCCACTTTCATGAGTTCCTCCTCAGTTGGAGCGCAGGCAAGACTACTGAATACAAGAAGGCAAATGATCCAAAACTGTTTCACAGGAATAAATTTTCAGTAAAGTTACGAATTAGAGGTTAGGAGGAGGCTAGTTTTTGACGGAATGGATCTGGTACAGGCACGGGCTTCATGCTTGACTTGTCTACCGAAACCAGTACGCTTTTGCAGGTGGCATATACTTGCTCCTTACCCGTGCTGTCCTTCCCCAAGAGTACTTGCTCCAAATCAAAGGAGGAATTGCCTAGTCTTGAGCATTTCACTAGCGCCTCCACTTGATCGGTCAAGTGAATGGGCCGAATGTAGTCAATTTCGATTCGACCGACTACGGTACCCACATCTAGGACATCCCAGCCGGCAACTTGGTACAAAAAAACCGCTCGAGCGTGTTCGAAGTAACTAAAATAGACTCCATTGTTGACATGGAGGTAGCCATCAATATCAGAAAATCGAAGTTGAATGGGTGTAGTAAAGGTAAATTCAGCACGAAGCTGCGGAATAGCAAAACTGCGCATTAACGTAAAATTTCAGAGGTACTTGTTTTTTCGAGCATCCGCAAAATGGAGGGATTGTAACCGATCAAATCAATGACTGCATCAAAGGTAACCCAGGCTAGGGAGATACTCTCGTCACTACGAACCAAGGGCTCTTGGAGATCCGCCTCAATCAGGTAGCGCACATCGAAGTGAAAATGTTCTGCCACATGGGGCCGTTCCGGAATGATGTGCTTGTCCAAATCAAAAATATGGGTATCCACAAATTTCAGGGTGGTAAGTCCACTTTCTTCTCGAGCCTCCTGCATCGCTACTTCCAGGAGATTTTCATTTCCATCCGCATGTCCGCCCAGCTGCAGCCAACGACCGAGTTTGCGGTGGAGTGTGAGTAGGGTATGTGTTCTCTCTTTATTTACAATCCAGGCAGATGCCGTAAAATGGCCTGCAGTTCGTTCTCTTGAATAAGCCAATGGATCTTCAGTTAAGGCCAGGAAATCAGGCACAAATTGATTTTCCTCTTCGTAAGGGCTGCGGTAAGCACTCAATTGAGTTTGTAGGGTAATTCTATCCATGTTAGGGTCTTTCAAATAACCGATCCATCAATTCATCAAAAGGTTTGGCATCGTAATACAATCGGTCGGAATACACGGAAGCAAGTAGTTTGAAGTAACTGGGTTCCTGGTTGATCCGGATTTTTTCTAGGGAAATGTTGCCATACAATTGGCTGATCAATTCTCCTTTTTGGGGCAGTTGCAAGGGGGGTTTAAAGTAAAATTTCTCCGTTTCCTTGACTTGCTCATTGACCTCCTCCAGCTTGCGATCCAAACTTACTTGTTCGTACCCCAAAGCTATAATCCGTCTACTTAATCCCAAGAAAAGTAGGGAAAAAGAATTTGGATCCAGAGGTGGGCCGTAACTGAGGGCGAAGCCATTGGCATACACGGAGGAAAATACATGCACTTCTGGACTTTCGTTGATTTGTGCTCGCTTGTAATGGTAGTTTCTGTAAACCAAATCGTAGAGTGTTTTGGACGCTTCGGATTCATTCCAGGTTTCCAGATCCTGGAGATCCTTTTCCTTTACTGAAAAATTCTCCTTCACAGACAAAGCCTGATTGCTCGTACTTGGAGGAAAGATTTTTTTCAATAAATCAGCAAAGAAATCAGGCATCCACGTTTAGTTTATAGTTTCCTTCCTCGCTGAATTCCACTTTTCCTTCCTCCACCAACTGGCGAAGGCAATTCAAATGAGCAGCAGAAGCAGGTTTCTGGAGCGATGCAAAAAGCTCCTCCTCGCTTAACGCTGCACCCTGGGCTAAAGTTTGTAAAACTTGGGCTTTAAACTTATTTTCTACCTCTAGCGGAAGCCTCGCCTTTTTTTGTGCTACACAGTAATCGCAGACTCCACAATCTTCATCACAAGACTCTCCAAAATAGGTTTGAATAAATTGAGTTCGGCAAATTCGTGATTGATGGGCATAGGCCACCATTTGTGTCGCCTTGTGCAAGGTAAGCTCACGTCTCAAAGTGATTCGCTTGAAATTGAGCGGAAGGGTAGCCGCATCGTAGCGCTCGGTCAAAAAAGTAAGTTGGGGTCGGTCCTTTCGCGGTTCGTAGTCCAACACCTCCATCTTGGAGAGCTGCATCAAGGCCTTGGTCAATTCTATTTCCGATAGACCCGCTGCTTTGGCGAGCTTGGCTTCTTGAATGTTGAAGTATTCTGAAAAAAGATTACCCCCGTAGGTTCGAAGGAGGATTTTGATGACTGGGTCTAACTTGGCATGTTGGATTTGAACCTCATACAAAAGTTGGGGATTGACCAGAAAATGTGCGCGTGAGGGAGCATAAAAACTTTCGTTGAGTGCAAGCATTCCCTCCTCTTCTAACACCTTGAGGGCATAAAAGGTGTCCAGTACTGGTAGTTGGTAAGTATTGGAAAAATCAGAAAGTTCAAAATCATAGCTTCGCAAAGACTGGGTCCCTATGGCCAATTGAAAATAGTTGGCGAGACATTGGTACACCCTACGTAGAAATTCTAAGGGCGGATAGACTAGAACTGCTCGGTCCAGCAGCTGCTCAAAATCCTGCTCATTCGTGAGGAGCACGGCATAGGCTTTTTGACCATCTCTGCCTGCCCGTCCGGCCTCTTGGTAATAACTTTCGAGATTTTCGGGTAGGTCAGAGTGAAGCACTACCCTAACATCGGGCTTATCGATGCCCATCCCGAAGGCATTGGTGCTCACCATGATCCGTACTTGATTGGCTTTCCAAGCCTCTTGCTTGGCCGATCGATCCGAAGCGGTAAGGCCTGCATGGTAGGCTGCAGCAGAAAAACCTAGTTGCTGGAGTTGCTTGGCGAGTTGCTGAGTTGCTTGACGGGTACGCACATACCAGATGGCCGAGCCCGGAATGCGATTCAATATTTCAAGTCCTTTTTCCAACTTGTTTTCTACCAACCGGACACTGTAACTGAGATTCTTGCGGGCAAAACTTTGGTGAAAAGTGGCTGGCTGCTTGAGTTGAAGCTTTTCTAAAATATCTTTTTCAACTTCTGGCGTAGCAGAGGCCGTCAAGGCCAGCACATTGACCTTGGGATGGTAGGACCGAATGGTGGCAATCTCCAAATAGGCTGGTCTGAAATCATAGCCCCATTGAGAAATGCAATGCGCCTCATCCACTGCAATCAGATTGAGTTCCATTTGCTTGAAGCGCTCCACAAATAAGTTAGATTTAAGGCGCTCTGGGGATAGGTACAAAAACTTGACTCCTCCGCGGATGCAATTATCCAAGACCGTATCGATCTCTCGGGCACTCATGCCCGAATGCAACGCCACTGCTTTTACCCCACGGGCTTTGAGGTAATCTACCTGGTCCTTCATCAGGGCCACCAGTGGGGAAATGACTAGACAGATCCCTTCCTTAGCCAAGCCAGGCACCTGGTAACACAGACTTTTGCCTCCGCCAGTAGGCAAAATCGCAAGCGTATCCACTCCCTGATAGACCGCATCGACGACCTGCTTCTGCACGGGACGAAATTCCTTCCATCCAAAGACCTCCTTGAGGAGGGTCAACAACCGATCTGTTACCTCTGCCATGAATCTTTGAAATTACTAAAAATCCAAGTTTCCCCATGCCACCGAAATCATAAATGAATTCAAAGAAAGTACTAGGGAAATAAACTGGATTTAGAAAACCACCCGATAAGCAGCGGAAGAACTAAAAAGGGAATCTTTTTGGAAGGAATTTGGATCAAGAGTCATCCCAAATTGCTCTTGGATTTTGGGCGATAGTGTTCCCCAAATCAATAGATTTCGGGAAGGAAAAAATACCAGATCGATGCCTGGGAACCAGATGGAATCCTTTGCTACCACCGCTTTCAACGGTAGAGGAATTGGATTGCGTTGGTTAGCCAGGCGATTGGGCTGAATGGAAAACGAGAGTTGCTCGGTCGGAAAACCCTGGTTCCAAGAGAGGTGATGGGGGCCAAGTTTGAGGTCCAGAATGGATTGTCCATCCTTGGTAAAAAGGTAGAGTTCCTGCGCCGGACGCTGAATCTCCTCCCAGAGATTGGCTCCAGCCCACAACAAACAAAGTCCCATTCCAAGTCCTGCTAACCTTTTTCGATTTCCCAGTTCCCAGTTTCCCCAGACCCATAGCAATCCCCACATCGCCAACATCCCGGCAAAGGACAGGTGGATTCCCTGCCACAAGGCAGCGGGCAAGTTCTGGATCCGGTAGGTAACTTCGTTTTGCAGAAGTAGTAAAAAGTCGACGATTGCCCCTAGCACTCCACCTAAAAATGGAACCCAAGCCAGCAAAAGAAAGGGTACTCCCGCGCAAAGGATGAGGTAGGAAAGCGGGACAATCAGCAAATTGGCAAGTAAAAAATAGCTGGGAAAGGTATGAAAGTAATGGATTGTCAGCGGGCTGGTGATTAGTTGGGCAGCCAAAGTAACGGTGGCCATTTGCCAAAAATAGTCCAAGACTCGATTAGGCGGGGACCAGAACTGAAGAATGAGCGGTTGCAAACCCACAATACCTGCTACGGCCAAGTAGGAAAGTTGAAAACCAAGATCTGTTCGCACACCAGGATCCAGGACCAGTAGTAGCAAGGCGGAGAATGACAGGATATTCCAAATTGACGGCTTTCTTTTCCGCATCTGCCCGAGGGTCACTAGGGAAAACATCACGACTGCGCGCACCACCGAAGGAGAGAATCCGGTCATCAGGGCGTAGATCCAAATCAACCCCATAACCAGAAGCAGGTAAATTTTCCGAAGGGCATGCCCCTCTTGTTTAAAATAAGTCAAGGGAAGTAGCAGGATCGAATAAATGATCGCCACATGGAGTCCCGAAACAGCCAAAATATGTTGCGTTCCAGTGGCCGAATAGGCTTGTTTCACCTCTTTGCCTAGGGATTCCTTTTGCCCTAGGAGTAGCGCCAAGGCAATCTGCTTGGACTCGGGCCGGATGACATAACGATCGATGACTTGGGCAAAGTAATGACGCAGGTGCTCCAACATAAATTTGAGTTGGTAGGCCTGAGGCACAGGAAGCACAAGTAGATTTTTACCTAGAAACTGGCGAAAATGAATTCCTTTCGAGGCCAGGTAGCCTTTGTAATCAAATTCATTTGGAAAGGAGGGTGGGGCTAGTGATTCCGGATTTTTGGGCACCCAAATCACCTGCCCAGGTACAAGTGGGGTATTCAGTTGGTGATACACCAAGACCAAAGCTCGATGAGGGCGCCAACTTTGTCCTTCTTTTATCCCAATTACCGAGAGTAAATTTTCTGAAGAATTCGCCTTAGGGAGATCGTACCGCTGCACCTCTGCCAGGTAGCCTGTACCCTCTCCCCAAGGCATTTCTCCTTTTCGCGTTTGTTGACTGGCTTGAAGCGATACAAATGCACCCAGTCCCATTAAAAGTAAATAGGCCAAAAAAGAAATTGGCAAGGGACTCCAAAAGGAAGATCTACTGAGGAGAACCGCATCGAAAACCCAAAGAAGGGCTAGGATCCAGAGGAATAGTTGGGGCTCAGCTTCAGGAATAGCCCTGGAAAGCAAGATTCCAAGCGCAAAAAAGAAGAGGTACCTTAAAAAAGGAAAATCGGCAAAGGTCATGTCTAAAAAATTAGTCGGTAAAAAAAGAAGGCCTGGTTACCTTTTAGGTTTTATTAGAAAAGGGCTAAAAATTCAAAATCTAGCCCTTTGAAAAATGCTTGACGCGTACTTGGAAAAGAGCTAGTCCTCGCTCAATTCCATTTTATAATGCAAGATGGCACACTCTTCAAACTGATCCCCTACGGCTTGAAATCCAAATTTGGCATAGAGCGGCATAGCATGGATTTGGGCATGGAGGTATCTCTTTTTCCCTTTGCCTTCTGGATGCTGGGCGATATCTGCAAGTACTGCAGCCACCAAAGCCTGGCCTACGCCCTGCCCCCTAGCGGCTTTGAGCACGGCGAATCGCTCCATTTTCACCCCATTTGCGGTAAATCTCCAGCGGGCTGTACCCACAGGCATTCCATCTATTTCTGCTAAAAAATGAACTGAGCAGTCTTCAAACTCGTCGTATTCCTCTGATGCATCTACCTGCTGCTCAACTACAAATACCAATTCACGAATTCCAAAGGCGTCTTGGAGTCCTTCTTTAGTCGTTATTTTATTTACCGTTGGCACCCTGTCGTTGTTTTTCTTTTTCTTCCTCACTTTTCTCGTAAGCGGCGATGATCGCTTTGACTAGTTTGTGACGAATCACATCAGACCCACTCAAGCGAACCACGCCTATTCCTTTCACATCATTTAGCACGCGAAGCGCCTCTGAGAGTCCAGATTTTTGTCGGGTAGGCAAATCTACTTGGGTTTGGTCTCCGGTGATGATCACCTTAGAATTGGGTCCCATTCGGGTGAGAAACATCTTTATTTGTTCTGCCGTGGTATTCTGCGCCTCATCCAAGAGCACAAAGGCATCGTGAAGCGTTCTACCCCGCATGTAGGCGAGTGGAGCGATTTCAATGGCACGCGTTTCTTGGTAATACTTCAACTTCTCTGGCGGAATCATGTCCTGAAGTGCATCGTAGATGGGCCGCAAGTAAGGATCGAGTTTCTCTTGCAAATCTCCAGGAAGGAATCCCAGATTCTCACCTGCTTCTACAGCCGGTCGCGTAATGATGATGCGTTTCACTTCCCGATTTTTTAGGGCACGTACAGCAAGGGCTACAGCAATGTAGGTTTTGCCAGTTCCGGCGGGACCTAATGCAAATACCAGATCGTTTTTGAAGGCTGCTTCCACCAACTTTCGCTGGTTGGCAGACTTGGGTTTGATGATCAGTCCCTTGTTTCCAAAGACAATTACCTGATCCTTATTCGCTTCCTCAAAAGGCCCTCCTTCGATAACCAAGAAATCTTTGACATGCTCTGGGCTGAGGTGTCCAAAGCGCTCAAAATGTTCCAAAAGCATGTTGATCAAGTCATTGATCCGCAAAATTTCAGGAGGACTTCCTTGAATTCGGATCTCATTTCCTCTAGAAATCACTTTACATTGAGGGAAGGCCTGCGCGATTTGACGGATGTTTTCATTGGCTGTGCCAAAAAACTCAGCCAAGGGGACATGCTCAAGGGTAATTACTTTTTCGACCAAAGTTTTGTTTTGATTAGGTACACCGTGAAGGTGAAAGAATAAATTGTCTATTTTTGTTCACTCCCCAACAAACAAAACTACAAAATTTTACTTTACTTGCTTCTATGGCCTTGGTGACATTCCTATCTGATTTCGGGGACACGGACTTCTACGTACCGGCAGTCAAAGCCAAGATGTTATCCATCAATCCGCAGTTGCAAATCGTGGACATCTCACATGGAGTAGCTGCCTTTGACCTGGAGCATGCTGCCTTTCTTTTGCGGGCCACCTTTCGGGAATTTCCAAAAGGCACCGTGCATTTGGTAGGCATCAATACCACAGGTACAGCGACGGCAGGGTATATCGGCATCAAGTTAGAAGACCATATTTTTATTGGTCCCAACAATGGGATTTTCAGCATGTTGGCAGACTACGATCCAGGGATTATCGTGCAGTTTGCAGACATTCATGTGAAGGACTCTACCTTTCCCACCCGAGATATTTTAGGGCCAATCGCCGCGAAAGTGGCTTCTGGGGCTGCCATTCATGATTTTGGAGGACCATCTACCCAATTCAAAAAGTTAATGCCGAGACAGGCGAAGGCTACACGGGAGCAGATTATCGGGCACGTGGTTCGCGTGGACCGCTACGGCAACCTGATCACCAACATCAGTCGTGAGGTGTTTGAAAAGTTAAATCCAGGGAAATTTACCGTTCAATTTGGAAGGGAGACTCACCGACAACTTCAGACGGGCTACGATCAAGTTGAAGCCGGAGAACCCTATCTGTTTTTTAATAGTTTGGATGTATTGGAAATCGGCATCAATCACGGGCATGGGGGTAACTTGCTCGGTTTGAAGCGAGACAGTGTGGTCTACATCAACTTTGAGCCATGAGTTTGATTCGTGTGGTCCGCATGACTTTTCGAACAGAAGAAGTGCCTGCGTTCTTGGAAAATTTTGAAGCACATAAAATTTTGATCCGGAATTTCCCGGGTTGCCTGCATTTGGAACTCTGGCAGGACGAGAATCAAAAAAATATTTTCGTCACCTACAGCCACTGGGAAAGCGAAGCAGCCTTGAATCAGTATCGTGATTCACAGTTGTTTAAATCGGTTTGGAGTTTTACAAAAACGCTCTTTTCTGAAAAGCCTCAGGCTTGGAGCACAAAAAAAATACAAGAAGTAGGCGCTTGAGTTTGTAGGAAATCATTTTTGTAGTCATATTTGCATCCCCATTCAGAACGGAATGGTTGGTGTACTTGCCCAGATGGCGGAATTGGTAGACGCGTTGGTCTCAAACACCAATGAGGTTACACTCGTGCCGGTTCGACTCCGGCTCTGGGTACAAAGGCTTGCAGTGATGCAAGCCTTTTTTTGTTTTTTAGGGTTTACGCTTATTCACCTCCAACTTGGTCAACTAAGTTTCGCAGTTCAATTAGGTGAACTGTGGACCATGGCCTGTTAGCGATTATCCGCAGGAGTTGACTATCCTACTGAGCAATTTGATTACGGATAATCACATTGCATTTACCCATTCCCTCTTAAAATCTCCATCGGCGGCTGATTGATGATCTTTCGACCGTTGAGCCAACCCAATACAATGGTGAGGACTGTAATCACCAAGTAAATCGCCAAGCCTTCCTTCCAAGCCAAACTAAAGTTCATCTGGAAGACAAATTTGCCCAATAAGAACGTGGCAAAAAAGGAAAGTAAAATCCCCGATAAAGAGGCCAAACTCCCCAGGAAGAAGTACTCCAGGGTATTGATCTGCCGCACCAAGGCTGAACTGGCCCCTAAGGTGCGTAGCAAAATGCTCTCCCGCATGCGCTGGTACTTGCTGATGATCAGGGAGCTGATCAAGACCAAAATCCCCGTGGCAATGGAGAAAAAGGCCATGAACTGAATCACAAAACTGATCTTGCCCAAAATCTCCTCTAACGTCTCTACGATCGTACCCAAATTAATGATCGAGATATTCGGAAACTCCCGTACCATGTCCGCTTGCATTTCAGCGGCTTGCTTATCGGTCGCTGTTTTGGTAATGATCACGTGAAACTTGGGCGCTTCTTCCAAAATTCCTTCGGGAAAAAGTACCAAGAAATTGGTGGACACTTGGTTGAATTTCACCTCTCGGAAACTTCCAATATAGGTTTTAATCGGACGTCCCTGTACGTTGAATTCCACCTCATCGCCGATCTTAAATCCATTGCCCTCAGCAAATCCTTTTTCAAAGGAAACAAAGATGCTATCTCCTCTTGTCCCCTTGGGAATCAAGGCTCCATCCGTCAATTGCTCCGAAGAAATTAACGAATCCCGATAGGTCACCCGAAACTCCCGGTTGTATAGCCAACGACTGTAATTTTCCTCCTCAGGTAAGGCTTCATTCGCTTTTTTGGTAATCCCATTGATGGTATTCAACTGCATGGTAACAATCGGAACCTCTTGAAGAATGGGCATCTTCTGTCCCGTTACTTTTTCCCTCACTTGTTCCAATTGAGCGGTCTGAATATCAAACAAGAGCATGTTGGGCTGGTCTTTTTTATCCGCAAACTTGGCCTCTTGCAGCAATTGATTTTGCAGGAAAAATAAGGTACTGATCATCGCTGTACCGAGACCAATGGTCGCAATTAGGGAGATGGTCTGGTTGTTGGGTCGGTACAAATTCGAAAGTGCCTGACGCCAAGGATAACTCAAGGAAAGGGGTAAAAATCTCCTCACAGCCCACATCAGCGCAGTACCTACACCCCAGAGTATGCCAAAAGCAACTAGCACAAAGGCAGTGAATCCCAAAGCCCAAGTCACCTTGGTGAGGAGGTAATAGCTAAAACCAAAAATGAACAACAGGATTCCCAATAGAACCGCCCATCGAGCAGGGTCTTTGAGCAAGGTGCTGTCGGCAGTTTCAGGTCGCAAAGTAGCCATTGGAGACACCTTGCGTACCTTGAGGAGAGGCAATAGCGCAAACAACACAGATACCAATAGGCCTGTCACTATGCCAAAGCCTATCGACTTCCATGAAATCCCGACCGTGACCTCCACAGGGAGAAAATCTGCAAATACTACGGGCAGCACAAACTGTAGTAGGGTACCCAGTACCGAGCCAATGAAGGCGCCAATGCCTCCCATGGCTACAATCTCTACGAGGTAGATCAACAGCACATCCAAGGAGGTCACACCCAAGCAGCGAAGCACTGCTACGGAGGCTAGTTTTTCTTTCACAAATACGTTGACTGCAGAAGCCACGCCCACACAACCCAGAAGTAGTGCGATAAAGGCGACCAAACTCAAAAAGTTGGAAAGGTTCCCAAAGGAGCGACCCGTGCTTTCTTTGCGGTCTTCAACTGTATCTGCATCAATGCGATCGAGTTCCCACTGGGCTTCGTAAGGCTTGATCAGTTTGGCCACATCGGTTCCCGGAGCGAATTGTAGGTAACGATTGTACTCCACTCGGCTCCCGTACTGCACCAATCCAGTTTCTTGCAAGTATCCCAAAGGAATGTATACGGCTGGAGCCACGCTTGCCGTAATGCCTGTTTGTCCAGGCACCTTTTGAAGTTCCCCTACAATCTCAAAGTTAAGGTTACCCACCTTGATGGAATCTCCTACTCGGGCATCAAACTGCGCCATGAGCGCTTTTTCTACCAGCGCCTTTTTGCCTCCACTTCTAAAACTAGCCTCCCCATCCGCAGGAAGCGTTTCTAGTTTTCCATAAAAAGGGAAATTTCCCTCCAAAGCACGCACTTGCGTCAGTCGGCTAGCATCCCGCTTGGGAAAAGCAACCATGGAAGCAAAATTAACCTCTGAGGCGGTTTCTAAAGCAAGAGAATCCAGACCCAACTCGCCAAGAGGCTTGCTGTTTTCCAAAACCAAATCTGCGCCGAGAAGTTCCTTGGCCTGGTTGTCGATGTCTTTGACTAGGTTTTCTCCAAAACTACTGATTGCCACCAAGGCAGCAATCCCCACGACAATGGAGGAAACGAAGAGCAGCAATCGGGAGAGATTTTTTCTAAAATCCCGCCTTGCCATTTTTAAAATCCAAGCAAAATCAGGCATGCGTCTCCTCCTGAATTTTTCCGCCCTTGATGTGGATAATGCGCTGGGTTTTGGCAGCCAATTCCAAGTCGTGCGTCACCAGTACCAGTGTAGTTCCTTGTTCTTTATTCAAATCGAAAATCAAATTTTCAATCATAGTACCTGTTTCGGTATCCAAGTTGCCGGTAGGCTCATCCGCAAAAAGTATTTTGGGTGCATTCGCAAAGGCTCTAGCAATGGACACACGCTGCTGTTCCCCGCCTGAAAGTTGGGTCGGGTAATGCGTTGCTCGATCTTTCAACCCTACTTTATCGAGTAATTCCATGGCCTTTTCCTTGGCATTCGTTCTTTTTTTCAACTCCAGTGGCACCATCACATTCTCCAGCGCGGTAAGGGTGGGCAGCAACTGAAAATTTTGGAATATAAATCCCACATCCCGACTCCGCACCGCTGCACGCTGGTCTTCATTCAAACGCTCCAAGGCTTCACCATTCAGAACCACAGATCCAGTGGAACTGGAATCTAAGCCTGCACACAAACCCAAAAGGGTAGTTTTACCACTTCCTGAAGGGCCGACAATCGCAATGGTTTCTCCGGCTTGGATAGAAAAAGTAACCTGATCCAAAACCGTGAGCTTGCGGCTTCCACTTTGGTAGGTTTTACTAACGTGTTGAAGGGCTAAAATGGACATGTAGAAGGTAAAGAAGTTGAATTAGGAAAACGCTATTTTTGACTAATTTGTTGGCAATTCCACAAATTACTTTGGAATTCGAGCAAAGAAAACAAAATTACAGTATCCTAGGATTCTAGGTTCGACAGATGGTAGCATTTGGTCGACCAATGGGTCCAAAATCGTGTAAAAAACAAAAATTCCCTTTGAATCAGGAAAAGTTAATTCAGTTACTATGAAATCAAAATTTAATGGAGTTGCCTTGGTCATCCTTCTAGTACTAGGTTCCTTCCTCAGCGCTTGTGGCTCAAATCCGGAAAAAACACAGGCAGCGAATGGAGAGCAAGCAGCAGAATCTACCGCAAAAAAAACAATCCTATTTTTTGGAAATAGCCTTACTGCCGGCTACGGCATTGACCCGGAAGAATCCTTTGCAGGTAGAATCCAAAGCCGATTGGATAGCTTGAAAAAAGAGTATCGCGTAATCAATGGAGGATTGAGTGGAGAAACTACCGCCGGCGGATTGAGTCGCCTGGACTGGTTTTTGGAAGAAGAGCCCTACTTATTTGTCTTGGAATTAGGGGGTAACGATGGATTACGGGGGATTGCACTCACCGAAACCAAGAAAAATCTCCTTGCCATTGTGGACAAGGTTCGGGCCAAATATCCAAACACGAAGATCATCCTTGCGGGAATGCAGATACCACCCAACATGGGCAAAGAATATACCGAAGAGTTCAAAGCCATTTACCCAGCTGTGGCTAAGGAAAAAAACATCGAATTGATTCCTTTTCTACTGGAAGGGGTGGCAGGCAATCCGGACTTAAATCTTCCTGATGGAATCCATCCTACCCCAGAGGGGCATCGCATCGTGATGGAAACCTTGTGGCCCTACATTTCAAAAGCACTTTAAATTGTAGGCTTCCTAAGTTCCCTAGTTATTGCTAGTTTAGTTTGCTTCAACCCCATCCATTTATGGCCTTACAAATCAAAGAAACCCAAGATAGTTACGACGTCATCATTGTTGGTTCGGGAGCTGGCGGAGGCATGGCCTCCAAAATTCTTTCCGAAGCCGGACTTTCAGTGGCAGTCGTGGAAGCAGGTGGAGATTTTGATCCCGCCAAAGAAGAAGACCGAACCCAGCTACGTCCACCTTGGGAATCCCCAAGAAGGGGTGCGGGCACCAAAATCCGTCCCTTTGGAGATTTTGATCAAGCCATTGGGGGATGGGAAATTGATGGCGAACCCTACACACGCAAGGATGGAACCCAATTTGACTGGTTTCGATCCCGAATGGTAGGCGGTCGAACTAACCACTGGGGAAGAATTTCCCTTCGCTTTGGACCCAATGACTTCAAGCGCGCCAGCATCGATGGCATGGGTCACGACTGGCCCATTGGCTACGAGGATCTGAAGCCGTATTACGATAAGGTCGACAAACTGATTGGAGTTTTTGGTTCCAAAGAGGGTATTTTCAACGAGCCGGACGGATTTTTCCTCCCTCCTCCCAAGCCCAGATTGCACGAACTTTTCATCAAAAGAGGGGCAGACAAGGCAGGCATCCCCATGATCCCAGGGAGACTTTCCATGCTTACCCGTCCGATCAATGCGGAGCGGGGCGTTTGTTTTTTCTGTAATCAATGCAACCGTGCTTGTCAGGCCTATGCGGATTTTTCCTCAGGAACCTGCTTGATCCATCCTGCCATGAAAAAAGGAAAGGTGGACTTATTCACTTATTCCATGGTTCGTAAAGTAACTACAGATGATACAGGCAAAGCCAATGGCGTATCCTTTGTATCCAAGATAGACCGAAAGGAATACAAATTGAAATCAAGAGTAGTGGTCTTAGGCGCCTCCGCTTGTGAGTCTGCTCGTATCCTGATGAATTCCAAATCCAAAGCTCATCCCGATGGCATAGGTGCTGATTCAGGAGTATTGGGCAGGTACCTGCACGACTCCACTGGCGCAGATCGTATGGGAATCCTCCCTGAACTGATCGACCGAGATCGCTACAATGAAGATGGCGTCGGTGGCATGCACATGTACACCCCTTGGTGGAAGGACAACAAGCAATTGGACTTTGCCCGTGGCTACCACATTGAGTATTGGGGAGGGATGGGACAGCCAGCTTATGGCGCTGGGGGAGGTATGGATAGCCTTCGCAAGTACCTCAAAGATGAATTTGGCAATCCTAGCCCAAATGGAGGCTATGGGGTAGGTCTTAAAAAAGACATCCGCCGAATCTATGGCTCAACCTTAGGTATGTCCGGCCGTGGGGAAAGTATCCCCCAGTACAACAATTATTGCGAGATCGACCCGAATGTGGTGGATTCCTTTGGGATTCCGGTGCTGAGATTCCATTACAAATGGACCGACCAGGAAATCAAGCAGGCCAAACACATGCAAGATACCTTTGAGGAAATATTAACCAATGCAGGGGCAACCCTCTTAGGTACCAAACCTGGCCCGGAGAGCATGTATGGACTTGCAGCCCCAGGTCGCATCATCCACGAAGTAGGAACTACCCGTATGGGCAACGATCCCAAATCTTCCGTAGTCAATTCCAACTGCCAATTGCATAGCTGCAAAAATCTATTTGTGGTAGATGCAGGACCTTTTGTATCCCAAGCAGACAAAAATCCAACTTGGACCATTTTGGCCTTGTCTTGGAGAACTTCCGATTACATCATCGAACAGTTGAAACAAAAAAACATCTAGGCCATGAATAGAAGAGAAAATTTAAAACTGCTCTTTGCGGGTTCTATTGGGGCAGGCTTGTTGCTGGGCTGCGAGCCTGAACAAGTCAAATTGCAGGGGGAAGTAATTGGAACTCCCGGAGGTCGTACCGAAGAGGAAAAAGCCCGGGATGCCAAATTGCTTGCTGAAAAATTTTTCACAGAAGAAGAACTGAAAAAAATCACAACGCTGGTCGACCTCATTATGCCAGCTGACGAGCAATCTCCTGCTGCCACTGCCATTGGAGTGCCAGACTTTATCGAATTCATGATGAAGGATCAGCCCAACATGCAAACACCCATGCGAGGCGGACTGATGTGGCTGGACTTTGAGGCTCAGGAATTGTTTGGAAAAGTGTTCAATGACTTAGACGCCAACCAAGTACAAGTGATCATCGACCTAGTCGCCTGGCCAGATAAAGCCAGCGAGGACTACCAAGGTGGTGTACGCTGGTTCAACATGCTGCGCAACCTCACTTGTTCTGGGTATTTTTCTACCCAAGAAGGATGGAAATACATGGGCTATATGGGCAATGTGCCTAACGTCTGGGATGGAGTTCCTGCTGCCGTACTCGCCAAGCATGGCTTATCAAATCCTGAAAAATATGCTGGCGTATACCTCAAACCCGAGGATCGGAGTAAAGTGGCCGTTTGGGATGAAGCCGGCAACTTGATTGGCTGAGAAACCCTGTTTTCAATTAAGGAACTAGGCTGCTCTTTTTTGTTCGGACTAGCCTTGGTTACCTTTTACACGCGTAAAAATTCGGTTTATCTAATTTTCCATCCGAATCCATCTTGAATTCCTAACTTGAAGTACTTATTCCATTCACTATGAAAAAATCAACCCTTGCGCTCCTGCTTTTTGGCGGGCTCCTATCCCTTGAAGTTGGTGCACAGACCATTGTCCCAACCTCAGAAAAGGCACTTCAGGAGTCCATAAATAAGCATGGCGCCTTACTTTCCTCCTCTCCTTTGGCTTCATTCAAGGCCAAGAACGTAGGACCTACCAATATGTCTGGTCGTATTATCGACATTGAAGTGGCAGCCAATCCAAACACCTTTTATGTGGCCGCGGCTTCGGGTGGGGTATGGAAAACCACCGACAATGGACAATCTTTTACACCTATTTTTGACCACCAGGCTGCTTTAGGCATTGGTGCGATGGCATTATCCAAATCCAACAACGAAATCCTTTGGGTAGGAACGGGAGAAAGCAATTCAAGCAGATCTACCTACGCGGGTGCCGGTCTTTACAAATCCGTAGATGGAGGAAAAAGCTGGCAGATGATGGGCTTGCTCCACTCCCACCACATCGGACAGATTCAAGTTCACCCCACCAATCCCGATATCGTGTGGGTGGGCTCCATGGGGGCTTTGTATTCCAAAAACAAGGAAAGAGGACTTTACAAAACCGTAGATGGAGGCAAAACCTGGAAGAAGGTGCTCTACATCGACGACAATACTGGAGTCATTGATATCAAGTTGCATCCGACCAACCCAAATATTCTGCTTGCAGCAAGTTGGGAGCGATTCCGCCAGGCGCATGACTTTATCGGCAATGGCAAAGGCTCTACCATCTGGAGATCAGAAGATGGAGGAGATA
>JACCDO010264539.1_pt1 | contig 47687 bp, 71 predicted proteins | sample 7446101 | NCBI WGS metagenome assembly JACCDO01 (sample SAMN15323440, study PRJNA562643) | freshwater metagenome | isolation source: river surface water | place: USA:Blue River Watershed | collected 2017-08-16 | reverse complement strand
TTTCCGTAGCTGGAAAACCTGATTGTGGATTTTCCGTAGCTGGAAAACCTGATTGTGGATTTTCCGTAGCTGGAAAACCTGATTGTGGATTTTCTATAGCATTTGTTAGCATTAGTTAATAAAAGTACAAGAAACACTTTCTTTATGACGATGACTAAACTGGACTTGTGGATAAAAATAGCCATTAAAGACATTGGATTAATAAAAACGATGATTCCATCATGCAACTATAATCAATCCTTTTAATGGCGAAAATAATATCAATTCCCGAAACTTTAAAACCAATCCCTTTCGCCGGGACAGCGTTTAACTTTTTTGCAAGGTAAAAAATGCCCTGAAATATGCCCAATCCATTTGCCATATTCATCTACTAGAGTCCTGCTAAAATCAGCGTTAAGCAGGTGGCACGGTCTAATAGATATTCCACACCCAGGGCAACGACTACCACCCCAGGAAGCCAAAAAAAGGTTGTAGCTGTTATGGATTTGTTTAAGTGCGATCGCATCCAATTCCCTTAGTTGCTGTTTTAGTTGATGTCGGTTACGTCGTTTACTTCTTTTCAAAGCACCCTATCCTGTTCAAAATAGACTTAGCATCAGCACACCCCGCCTTAGCGTTCCATAAAAGAGGGTCGTTAACTTTAATGCCCCACATAAAAGGAAAATTTAAAATCAATTCAATTGCTTCAAAACTACGTGGATTTTTATTAATTTCAGTCAAAGTTTTTATTTGTGATGGTGTTGTGAAAGTACCAAGATATTCAAATAAATTCTGAATATCTTTGCTTTCAAAATTGATTGATGGTGTTGCAAGAGTATCGAGATATTCAAGTTTAAATGCAACTATTTCCTTGCATTCAATCATTGTTAAACTTGCGTTAAAGTGCTTGTCTACTACATCATAAAAAGATGTAGCATAAGGCTGTAAATCCATTACTTGTCTCCATTTTCTGTTGAAACCTACTTTAAATATTATACTATATTTCTTGAAATAAATATTTATTCCTTTGACATTTAATAATAAATAGACTATATTAATTCTATAGAATTAATGTAGAGAGAAAAACTATGTCTGCATACGGAGAAGGATATGATGCTGGGTTCAACAATCAACCTTACGATAATCCCTACCCAGAGGGAACAAGAGACAACGAGCAATACCTTTATGGCTACTGCATTGGGGAAGACATGAGTGAAGCTGCTTATGGCTGATCAGCTACCGTAAAACACGGGCTACCGCAGAACACGGACTAACATAATCTCCGTGTTTATTGTGTCTCAATAAAATATAAAATAATTTAGGAAGTTGAGTAATAGCAATTTCCAGTAACAAAAATGAACAGTCATTGATTATATATATCCCATAGCTGATAGTCTGGCGATCTCGCAACCACACCTGACATATTAAACCCTCTTTAGCGTTTTTATAATATTTATGAGTTATTTTTGCTTGTATCATGCGGTTAAATTCCTCACTGATATAAGCAAAAGATAATTTAGTGTCTTTTCGCATAGGAATAGACTTAGACGCTTCTATCCATAATGTGTAAGAGTCTGCTTGAATAAGATTGTTGTTTATGTATGGTGAGTCTAAGAAATAAAGGGACACGCGATTAAAGCTTGTAGTTGCTAATATCTGCCGCATATATGCTTTAATTTCTGACTCTTGATTTGGGGATAGCTTGGGTCTGTTCTTGTTTTTAAAAATTCTCTTATCTAATCTTTGCAATGATGGAATTATTTTAAAATGCAGTAAGTAGACTAGATATGATATTAAGATTAAAGCAATTAATGTTACTTCCATAAAGCTTATTCCTTTTTGCAAAAATCACTAAGTACCACATAATTATTATATCAATAAGTGTAGTCATATTTGCGATTAAGTGTTATAATTAAAATACCAGCACCGTTAAGAATGTAGTCAGCATTCCCAACGGCGATATCACTGGTAACTAACCTAGACAAAGTAGGCTAATCATGACTAATATATCAGCTTTCGTCCACAATGGGATTTCTGTAGAAATTGATCAGGATTTTATTAATCTCACTAAGCTGTGGGAAATGGCAGGAAGACCTGAAAGCCAAACCCCTGCTAAGTGGCGATTACTTCCCAGTACGGATATGCTAATCAATCAAATCCTTGACAGCAAAAGACTAAAAGATAATATCAGATTATCAGATGTTTTTAAAGTTACAAGAGGACGCAACGGTAAAACTTTAGCACACTGGAAATTAGCTTTGGATTATGCCGGGTATTTGTCCCCTTCTCTCAAATCTCAGTTTTATGATTGGGTTAAAGAGCGCATAGAAGAGGAGGCAAACCCAGAGTTAGCATATAAGCGCGGTAGGGAACGTGCTAAAAAGGGATGGCAAAAACAAGGACATACTGAAGAGTGGATTCAGCAGCGCATAGAAGGATTACAAACCAGGGTGCAATTTACTGACACACTGAAAGAACATGGTGTTACTGCACCCCACGAATATGCAATCTGCACCAATGAGATTTATAAACCCTTGCTTGGGGGAACAGCCAAAGAGGTCAAGCAAAGTCGTGGGATTACCAAGCTCAGAGATGGACTTTCCAGGGTTGAATTAATGGCTGTGGGATTGGCAGAAGCACTAGCATCTGAAAAGATGGATGATAATGCAGCTAATGGTTTTAATCAGTGCCGTAATATATGCTCTGAATCAGGAAGAAGGGTTAACAGAGTGTTTGTTTAACGCTAAAATCTAAATAGGCACAGCCTAGGGGTCGTCGTAGAACTGCCGCAACATTACCGCTCACGTAGCGGTTTTGTTGTTTTTAATGATGGTAAAAACACTACCAGAGGATAAATATTTCTTTAAAATCTTAAATAATTATGAAATATTATAATAACATTTTTTGTGGAATGTCCACACTTACAACGTTTTCAGGAATTTTGTAAGGACTTTTACTTAACTATAATTAAGTAAAAATTATAGGTAAATTACCATGAAAAAGAAAAAAATATTGCACGGGTTAATGTTTTTATTAATTGGGATTGAAGGCTTCATTTATGTCACCATTACATCACCCCAAGTAAAAGCCCTTGATAACACAGAAGGATTATCTAAGCAGGTACAAGTCTATCAAGCTAATTCACACAAACAAATAAAAGTACAGGAGAATTATCAAAAATCTCATTATGAAGATTTTCATCAAGCTGTTGTATCACTGAATATTATCAAAGCTTTAATTGTTGTATCTGGATGCTTATTCACGGCTGTGGTGTCCTTAACAGGTGAGACTTTGGTTAAAACAATTATTTATCAGTTTAAAGATGTTTTATTGGAAATAATGAGTAATCAAAAATATTTTGATAATATTTCCTCTGAAGAGATACTACGAATTACTCAAGAAATGAGACGCACGAGAAAGGAAATAAGTGCAACTAGGCTATCTATGTTTAAGCAGTATGAAGGAGATCATACAGTGTTCTTAGAAGTATCCTCAGATGGTAAATATTCCTTAGCCCGTGAATCATCAATCAATAAACATTTTTTTGATTACGCTGTTTTACCAATGATTAATGATAACCAAAAATATTTTTATTGTACCAACAATGAGACTTGTGAGACTTGGTTAGGAGAAAGGGGAACTGGTCGTTTCGCCATTCATTTATTCTTTTATAAGAATACTTTTGCTGGGTTCTTATTGGCTGAGTGGAATAAATTAATGCTGTTTAATTCAGTATTCAAGTATCAACAAAACACCGATTACTATGAGTCTAAATTGGAGGATTTAGCTGCTATAATCAATGAAGCCATTAAAGACAAAAAGTAAATTGGGTGTAGGCGGATGTTGATAAACCAAAATGGAATTATAGACTTTATTAAAGTTCGTGGTGGTGTTGTAAATCTGCGCGAACTTTCTCACTTTAACCGCAAAGATATTGAAGCTTTACAGTGGAAGAAACGGATTAAAATTGGGCGTGGCGAGTCTGGAATTGAGGTTGAGATACTAAATGATGTTATTCAAAATCAAGACGATACAAAGGTCAAGGAAGAGGTCAAGGAACATAACCAATCTATTGAGAATAAACTAATAAGAAAAAAAAGAGAAACTAGAGAAACTTCTTTAAAAGCAAGGATAATAGAAATTATTGAAACTGCTGATACTCCTTTAAATGTTGAAGAGATTAAGGAATTTATACCAGGTACTAGCAATAGTAGTATATCCTCTTATCTTTTTGTACTAAAAAAAGAAGGTATTGTAGTTCGCAGTGAAGATAGAAAGACAAATAGATATTACACCACTCCTGACAGAAAGGAACTACTAATAGGCTTAAATAAAAGACCTAAGACCCCTAAAACTCCTAAACCTGAACCAATTCCTGTACCTTTAAATGTAGCCGCATTAAAAGCCAAATTAGCAGCAATTGAAGGAATAAATTTAAAATACAAGGTATTAGAGATAGTTGTCAATTCTCAATCCCCAATGACATTACAGCAAGTGCGATCGCTCCTACCCCAATTCAATGGGAGAACCATATCTGCATATTTATCTATGTTTGCCCGGCAAGGGATTTTGTGTTGTAGTCGAATTACCAAAAATAATATTAAATATTACACCACCCCAGATCAAACTCACTTACTCCATGATTGGAATCCTAAATTCGGATCACAGAAAGTCACCGCTAGGATTTTAAGCGTATTAGAAACTACCACTATTGCTTTAGGGATTAAAGGAATAGTTGCACAAGCACAGGTATCTCGTAAATCTGCTTGGGCGGCTATTCATAAGCTAAAAAATCAAGGATTAATTGAACTAAAACAGACAGGATACTCATTACATATTGCCTTAAAAACAAATAGTTCTGCTATGGAAACCATAGATAAAGTCTGTGGATACACACTAAAAGACCAAGTTATTCAATCTATTGAAAGGAACAACCATCACGCCAAAAGCATTTTAGGCGATTTAGTTAATGACTATTCCCTTCCCCACATTCATCGGGTATTGAGAGACATGAAAGCTGATGGAATTTTATACTCCCGTAATCAAGGAACTCGTACTCTCTATTTCCTCAACTGACAAAAAAGATGGGGTTTCCCCCATCAATTAAATTGACAAATTAACCTTATTAACCTCAACATGAAAATACAGTAATTACGGGAGAACAAACTACTTGTATTATGCTTTGATTATATCAAAATATATTTTTACTGACAATAAATTAATAAAAAAAGATGGGGGGCGATCCCATCTTAATATTGCATCATGAGTGTTTCACCATGAACATTATATCACATTAATACCTTCATAAAGAAGTTGATATCCTAACCTTAATCGCTGTAAAAATTCTGAAGTATTTCTGTTCTTCCACAAAGGATTATTAGGGTCTTTAATCCAATTCTTAGGGCTATGACAGATAGATTGATGACAGGACAAACAAACGGGAAAAGTTGAATGTCCAATGACATCTTTTCCATAATAAGCATGATGTACTTCATCTGATTTTTTGACCATACATACACAACATAAACCATGGGTTGACTTATGAGCGATCGCGCATTGTTTTCGGTATTTACTAGAACTACCATACCGTTTGTCGTAGTCTATTTTTTGCTCTTGTCTCTTTTTTTTCTCTGCCATCTTCCGTTGCTGATACTTCATTTTCTTTTCATATTTAGTAGACATTTTTGGGTTCTTGATAGTAATTTAAGCGCAAATTAAATTACTATTATTTCATCTTTTTCATTAGGAAAATACTCAGATCTTATTGCTAATTCATGCTTTTCATGCTTAAGCATAAATTCATAAATATCTGTAGGAATTGATTTAGAGTAAAAAGATTCTTGTAAATAGCCAATATCAATTAATTCCAATTCCAATACTTTGCTTATAGCTGATTTGTTCTCGCTCCAATTAGCTATAAATTTTTTGATGTTACTTTTGCCATAAGGGACTGATTCACTGCATTCATGGCAAGATAAACAGACAAGATTGTATGAGACAGACATAATAAGTAACCTACGCAACTTCTTTATTTTATCATTGATTAAGACAAAAGTCTGTTTTTATTGATGCTCCCCGCCTTATAAAAGGACGGGGATTTTTGACACTTTACCGATTACCGAAACACGCCTTGCTATTTAGTATCAATTAATTTGTTCAATTCATTAGCCAATTTTTCTGCCTTCTTTTGGGATAATCCGTGTTTAATAGTTATCAACCCATCACTGTTTTTAAAAACAATCTGCCAGTATTTCTTGACAGTAATGGAAGACTGAACAGCATGAAATTTATCAATAGCTAAGTTATCCCTGGCTTGCTTAAATTCGTAACACAATGCGTAAGATATTTCACTCATATTTGACTTGACCCTTTAATTTGAGAACTAAATTAATAGCGATTTCAACAGTGGAATTGTCTGCTAATTCTGGATGCTGAGAGAGCGCGTCTAAAGACTTGACAGCACTTTTGATTAATTCACTAACGGTGACTTTAGTTGTGGTCTTCATAGCTGTTTTTTGGGAGTAATGGTAACTGAGAATTTAACTTTCTCTTCTTATATTTGGTTAGTTGATTTAAGTGGGATAAAGCTATTGGATTGTCAATAAGAGCAAAGTAGACAATATTGCTTTTGACATAGTTTCCTGCTCTGACTATACCTGTTGTGATGAACAATTCCAATATCTTTCTTACAGTAGTTCCACTGCATTGTCCAAGTGGTAACTTACGTAAAATACTTACTACTGACATTGCTTGATTAGCGGTTTTTAAAACCTCTAAAACAGCGTTCTTGTTTTCATACCTGCCAATATAAGTACCTGTAATCTCATGAAGTAAGTATTTCCTTTCCGTATCAGTCCATAACCGTGTATTCCAGTCAATAGAACATACCAAACTTTCCTTTTCTAATCTTTTTAAATGATAGGCAATGGCTCTAGGCTTCATCTCAGTAAACTTATCTTTTAGTTCCATTGCAGACATGGGTTTATGTGCATTTTTAATTTCATTAAGGATACAGTTCCTTGTTTGCTGACAGCGTTCAAGTCTGTCATTATTGGTAATCTTTGATTGAGATTTTACTTTAGCTTTTTTGGGGATTTGAGAGGTTTTTGTAGGCTTAATGATAATTTGGGTTGGTTGCGTTTTTTTCTCGTCTTTAGCCTCAAATTCGTCGTGGATTAAACACACTTGATGACAGCCAACCCGTCCAATTATTTCTATATATTGGTGTAAGTGTAATGTATCTAAAATACTATTGGGGAATTGCTTTAATTCTCTTAAATTAGCAACCCCACCACGGGCTTTTAAAAAGTCTAATACTTGTTGATAACTTGACATAGAACTTATTTTGAACTGAGCGTAAAAAGAGTATATAAATATTTTATACTCTTTTTATTAGTAAGTATTCATTAAGTTTGTTGATGAATTTGATAACAAGTTAGTGGCACTGAATTTAATCCTCTTAATGTTTTAAAAACATCAATTTCCCATACTGAATTAAATAGATAAGCCTCACTTATTTTAGCAGTGAAAATAACATCATAAAGTCCAGTATCTTTATGAATTAATCCTTGCTGAGACTCTAATACAAAGCCTTTTGATTCCTTATTCATCTTCCAATCCTTTCATTAATTTTGCTGTCAACAATTCCACACCTTTATCATTTAATTCCTGTTGGGTTAAATGTTTCCATGCTGCTTTTAACTCATCTGCTGTAGGTTGCCGTTTCAAGACTTCTTTGCACCATCTAGTCAGTATTTGATAATAGTCTGCTGTGTTTTCCTGTGGTTGGGCTTCACCTTCATCTTCACTTTGATCACCATTAGTTTGTTCCATTGCATCAATATTAAATACAGGAATCAATGCAATAAAAGGATTACCACGAGTAGGAACTACTAAAGCGTATCTCACCTGTTCTTTGTCTAAGAGTTCGCACACTTGACTAAATAAATCAGATATTTCTGCTTTGACATTTAACAATTCCGGCATTTTGGTTAGGACGTAATTGGACACTTTACCCAATGCCAAAAAGCAGATATTTTTAAGCGCAGGACGACTAAAACCAGTGTATGTACTTAATGGGTTTTGTCCCATAAAGATACCGTGAATTTTCATAGCAGCAGTGAAATTGATAATATAATTCCACATAGCGCAAAGGTTCATTGCTGTGTCTTTTGGCACTTGTCCAACTAGTCCTTTGCCTTCACCAAATACCACATTAACTTCATCTTGAATCAGAAATATTTCCCCAAGTCCTTCACCCTTACGGTTGTTTTTAAACTCATCCTGACGTGCATCTATAACTTTCGTGGCAAACGCAACCCACTGATCTAAGTTATTTTTAAATCCATCAAACTTGCGGCTAAATTTACACAACCAAGCTGTTAGATAATTTTTAGGGTCTGAACCAAACACATAAGCTGGTCCTTGTGACTTAGCAGCAATCTTATTGATAAAAACACCTGCTAAAGTAGACTTTCCTGATTGGGTCTCTCCCCAGAAGCTAAAGTGATGATTAGCACGTTCACTCATCTTCTGTCTAGCCGAACTCTCGCACAACTCATCAACCCATTCATCGTCTATCCGTACATATTCAGGATATTGAACCGCTAATTCTTCCAATAGTTGTCGGGTACTGGGATTAATAATTGCCTGAACTGATTGCTCATCAATAGTGGCAACTTCTGGATTGGGAATGCTGCAAGAACCAGATAGCTGTCTAGGCTCATCAAGAACCGCTTGCTGTACCTGTGGCAACTCAACCAAGCCTTGTAATCCAAATTCTTGTGTCCATCGCGGACGCTCTATTTTTGGTAATGAATTAACGTAAAATGCTAATTTTCGCTTAGAATCAATCTGAGTTCGGGATTGCTCAAAGACAAAAGACCCTTTAAGCTGATTGTTAACGATAGCTAGATTTGCCTGTTGTATGGAATTGTAGAACTTTTCTTTTTGATTTCTGCGGTAAGACTCCCCGGTAAAACAGATACCTGAGAATAGTCCAAATACTTGTGAGACTAAAGCAACTGAATTGTTTGGGCGGAATAGTACAGGAGAAAAAATGCCTGTTATAGCAGTGGCCGCAAACATCCCCATCAAAATTCGCTCAACGTTTATCAGTTTGGAATAGATGTCTTTATCCCTTGAGAATGGATTACTATGATGCTGCATAAGGTTTTGGTAGGTTGGGTGCTAATGTTATGTAAGGGTCTTTATCTGTGGGAATTACCAATGCACAAGGAATATATTTGTTATCAAGTAAATCCCGTACTTCTTCAAAAAGCACACCTAATTCTGGATTAATATTCCAGTAATTAAGATTGCCTAGTAAGTACCGCATCACGCGAGTACCCATTGCAATAAAAGAGATGTTTTCTCGCTGTTTTTTGGTAAGTCCAATATCCAGTGGGCTGTGTCTTTCCAAGATGTCGTCTCTGCGGAAACCAGTTCTTTCCTGAATCATCTTAATCAAACTTGATTTACCAATGCCAAATTCCCCGGTTACTATTAGTTGAGGATACTGATTTTGACTTGAGTTTTGTTTTTGTGCTACTAAACTACTGCATAGATCATCTAGCCAATAATCATCAAAGATGATATGTTCAGGGTATTCAGAAGACAAGACTTCTAAGCGTTTTAAAATTGTATTAAGATGCTGCATAAAGACCTACCATGACTGCAAATAAAGCTAAACCACCAAAGGTGTAAATAGGGGCAAACCCCACTAAAGTTAAGTTCTTACTCATTACCCCGTGATATCTGTGGTATAACCCTAACCAATTATTAAAACCAGCAACTAGTATGAGTAACAATCCTAAAAGAATCAGTGCGATCGCACCCCCGGCAGTAGAAGGATAGGCTTTTATTAAAAAGCCTAAAAGTTGAAAAGTTGCGTACCCGCAAAATAGTAAACCACCGTACGATAGTCTATTCATTACTTACTTCCTCATGTCATATTGCAAGTACAAAATCATGCCTAAGAACAATGCAATTAGCAATATTGTGATTACGCTTTTGATATCTGTTACTGGCATTTTAGTTCTCCTCTTTACTTGCTATATCAAATACATTTGCACACCCAAAAGCCAATTCGCTACCAACAACAAATACTCCACAAAGAACTTTTAAAAACATCACAGAAGGATTACCTAACTGCTTTAAATTAATCTGATAATCAGTCCAAAAAGTGTACGCTGCTATTAGTAAAAAAGCTGTTATTCCTACAAAAAAAACTACATCAAATATCTTCTTTACTTCTTTATCTGCTTTGGGCTTTGTTAACACTTTAATCAACATCTTGGGATCAAATATGACTGTGGTTACTGACAATTCAATCCCTAAAATCAGAGCAACTGTTACTGCACTAGCAAAAATTCTTTGCCAATATCCCGCGCTCTTTAATAAGTCATAGAAGTGTGGGTACAAAGTGTAAGCGTTATATAACAATACAGCCCACCCAACCTTATTAAAGAATCGGAATAGGGTTGCATCAGCTTCACTATTCCGTTTAAATATCATGAAAATATCTCCTTAGCTTGAACTTCGTAAACTGTTTGAAAACCGTCTAAATTGACTTGAGTTTCCGCTGCGCCTAGTTGATATCTGGATACAACTTTACCGTGACTAGCACTAATTCCTCTTAAACGTTCATCAACTTGCATCACTTTTTGAGTATGCTGAACATTTAACTCATGGAGTCTCAGTAATTGATCCATTTGCTGACTTCTACTAGCAACTATGTCTTTGGCCAATTCCAACTGGGCTTCTATTTCTCCAGTATTTTTAGCTTCCTGGAGGACTTGCTGGGCGGATACCCCTGAAGGTAGCTTCATAGTTGCTTTAATTCTGTTCAAAGAAGCCCCCATATCACCAATTACCGTGACATCAGTACCAAGTCCAGTTAATTGTGTCTTCTCTTGAGTTGCGAGTCCGGCGAAAATGTTGTCAAACATTGTTTATGCTCCTGGTTAGTTGTCTTGTTGATACTTAAAAATGCACAGAGGATTAAAGTTAGTGCAGCCAATCCTAAAAAGGTAATAGTCATGGCATTGGTCATCTTGGCTTCGTCGCTTATGCGTTGCTCTAACTCTGATTTGAGGCGACGATCTTGGTCTTTATGATAGTCTGATGAAACTATCAATCTATCAATTGCATTGAGCGCAGGAGAACCCTTTAAGGTGAACTCACCGCTGGGCTTGTACGTAAGTTCCACTGGTTGTGGACTGGTTACTTCCTCCTGTATTTCTAGGTGGCTGGGAAATTGCATAAACCACTATTCCTGACAGTATAAAAAGTTGAACAAATACCGCTACAATCATCCAATTGGAAGGAGTAATAATAGAACTAATTGCTCCAAGCCTCGTCAATTGCTGCTTCAAATCTGTCGAGAAAGGTTTTAGTGTCTTGTGACCTCACTTTTAATTTCTCAGTAAATTCTTCAACAATCATTGGTTCTATTTCATTCGTTAAGTCAAGCAATTCGGTAACAGCCAAGCTTTTTTCATCTATTACTTTTTGTCTGACAATGTCTTTCATTGCTGTGGTTCGTTCAGAAATAGTTGAACGCAAATTCTTGATAACTGGTATCAATCTCTGGATTGACTCATCCGCTGATTGTCCATTAGCAAATTCAGATTTATCGCCATTAGTTGAAAGCTTTTTAGACTTTTTAGAAACTGCTGGTGTAGTTATTTCAGTAACTTCACTAGTTACTGCTAGTGCCATTGAACTAACTTGTTTATCCACTTCTTCAGCAATAAATTTAGCAGTGGCTTCATCAAATGTATTAGCCTCTTCGTTGTAAATACTAGCCAAATTAATTCCGACTTCATTAGCAATAGACTCAGCTTTTGCTACTAATTGTTCATCAGAAATGCCATTTTTTAGGTATGGCTTAATTAAATCAAATACACTCATTGGTGACTCCTATTATTTGTTGGGTGTTCGTAATTTCTTGAGCAATAAATTGAGCAGTGACTTCATCAAATGTATTAGCTTCTTCGTTGTAAATAGCAGCTAAATTAATTCCTGCTTCATTAGCAATGGACTGGGCTTTTACTACTAATTGTTCATCAGAAATCGGATTCTTTAGGTATTGTTTAATTAAATCAAATACACTCATTGGTGAGTCCTATTATTTGTTGAATTTCTTTCTTAGCTTTCGGGGTAAAAACGCTTAAAGGTGCGTTAGTTTTCCATTCAATGTATCCATCCGATCCTGGCTTACGGATTAAAACCACTACTTGAACATCTGTCACTGTCATGGTTGAACTCTGTTTTAATTTGCTCGTGTTTGTTTTTTGTGTTTTTGTATTTACGTATTAGTTCTTGTATCTTAGTAAGTTCAGTAACTTCCTTTTGTGTCAACGGAAAACCATTTAGTTCATTTGTTGCCGGGTCAAAGAAAGTATTGAATATGCCTAAGAACTCAGAACCAAACCGTAAATATCTTTGTATCTGTCTTTGACTTACGCCTAAAAGCGTTCCCGCTTCTTTACGGCTTACCTTGGGTAGATTCATCTCATATTGTTTTCCCGTCTCATGTCCGGGTCATGTCTGGTATGTCCTCAATATAAAACCCTTCTAATAGAGCGTCAATAGATATCTGCAATTTTGCAGAAATGCTTGACTTCTATTTAAAGGGGTGTTAGACTAGCAAGTTTTTTTTGAACATCACCACAGCCCAGTCTGGGATGTTATCTTTATAGAACCATCCTTGAATAGTCGCTAATGCCGGCGGCTGAATCCCAGTCCCTTGATAATATTCATTGATTTTCCGCTCAATGTAAGCAATACAAAAATTCTGATATCCTTGGCATTCTGGCGAAAAACCGGCTTTTTTTGCTTCTTGCTTGGGTAAAATATCTTCAATCACCTTAACTCGTGCCATAATTTATTAGCTCCTGTGTATATGGGGTCAATGTCCTCCTAATTGGTTTCAGCTTCTAGGAGGATTTAAAATAAAAATAGCATATTCCACTAATAGTGTGCTATTAGTAAACAAGAACATTTAGGTAAATTAATGACTAATCGCAAAAAACCAGAAACAAGAGAACAATTGCAAGCTGATATTGCAGCACATCCTGACCGAGGCATGATCAACGGTCGCAAAGTTGTAGACGATGCTAGACGGGAAGTACGTGCTAAAGTCCCTGCTGAACTTAAGCGTAAACTTTTAAGAGTGCAAGCCTGTTATGGCGTAGGGATGAATGAAGGGTTGGAGATGGCGATCGCTTCTTTATGGAGACAGGAACAGCAAGTAGTGAAGCTGCATGAACAAGAGAAAGCCCAAGAATTTGGAGTTACAGAGAAAGACATCCAGATTAAAGAATTTGGGCATTACAAAGCAGTAGGACGGCAAAAGAGACTAAATTTAGTTAATGGAGAAGCTAATGAGTAAAATATTGTTCTTAGGTTTAAATGGGACGGTACGGCAAACTAAATCAGGGCAAACATTCATCAGTGACCCTTACGATCAAGAATTAATACCTGGGGTAGGAGAAGCGATAATCCGATATTCAACTTGGACCATTGTAGGAGTAACCAACCAAGCAGGTGTAGAAGCGCGTAAAAAGACATTAAATAGCTGCATCAAAGAACAAATGTACACGATGCAATTATTACCACAACTACAATGTATTAATTTTTGTACTACTTTTGACGGTAGCAATGGATATAGATGCTATCCACACGGAAATGTAGTTAACTTGCAGCCAGGACGCAATTATCGTAAACCTTCCCCAGGTATGCTTATGCAGTTCATAGAAGACTGCTGTTCATTGCCGTTGGAAGATGTTTTGATGGTGGGTGACAGGGTAGAAGATGAGCAATGTGCTAAAAACGCCGGGATTAACTTTATTTGGGCTAACGATTGGAGGTAAATATGGCTGAAATCAAAGAATATCCAGAGCGTTGGATACGTGCTATTTGCACTAAATTATATGGTAGTCCCATTTGTAATCGAACATGGGGAAAATATAAACATATCTGCAAAGTTCCTGATGGTCGTAAGCTTGCTAGTACAGATGAGATCATGATTGGCAAAACTCATTGTCAGTGGCTAATGATGTTAGCTTATATTAGGCGTGAACAAAAACGTGGTGACAAACCTCCAGTGGGATGGAAGTCAGGAGTAACTCTGAAACAAATAATTACCCGTTTAAATGAACCTGGAGTTAAATTAGCGTTGGATCAAGCAATGGGAGACGAGATAATTCTTGAGGGTCTCAAAGGGGCAGATGTACCCTTGTGGTTGAACAAACAGATTGGGCGATCGCCGCACATCAAAACCTTGAGGAGGTGGGCAAAAAAACACGGGCTAGAGTTCCACACTCATTTGCCCGTGCCGCCTAAGACATTAGATGTATTTTTGAAGATTGCTTAGCCATTGTACCCCATTTAATGGGGTATTTTTATTATTTAATATCCTACATTATTCAGTTGCTCAAGCAAATTTTTCTCTTCATTTATTTCTTGAGAACCAACTTCTGTATCTTCTATTTCAGCCATTTCATTCAAAAGTTTTACAAAATCAGGTATTAAACCCAAAGCCCTGATATTACTTGGGTCTTCTATTAATAAATCTACTGAATCAATGAGTTGCTCAAGATCATGCTGCTGACTCTCGTACAACTCAACAGTGTTTTCCCAATCATCATCGTCTGCGGCGTTATCGCCATTCTCATCTTCTATCATTTGATTTACCCACTCAAGATGGGTTGTCAGTCTTGTTTTTAGTCTTTCAAGAATTCCGTTCATATATTTTTTGCTCAGATTTTAACTGCAATTATGATATCATATTTATGTAAATTCAAGATGAATCCTTTGGTAAGGAACTAACAGGCAGATAGTTCCTTATTTCTTAACAAGTTTGCAGATATTCCAACAACCAGTTTAATAGCTCACTACTTAAATTAAACCATTCATTATTTCTACCAAATATACTTTTATTCTGCCACAACATTGAGTGTATTCTTTTCTCAGTAATCTTTTCATCTTGTACATTCAGTATGGCAATAATTTTTAACTTTTGACCATTACCTACTTGCAATTGATTAAGTCGTTTAAGCGGATTATTAGAGATACCAATTTTATATAAATTGTTACTAGATTCAATTATGTAAAGCATATAAACACATGAGTTAGTCCCACAAAAAATATAGCAGGAAAAGGGTGGGACTAAAAGCAAATTATGGAATATAACTTACACCCCACTGATGTCCTAACAGTTCAATATAAGCTGCCCTTTGAGTTTGATATTGCTTGAATAAATTAATCAGAACTTCTTGTGCCTGTTCCCTTGACATCTGACGTACTTGATGTTCAAACGCAGCTATTTGGAATTGCTGATCAATAGATAATTCACTCATATTTTTGTTTTTTATGTGACAGTTATTATTAACTAATATAACAAAAGTTTCTTACTAATATTATAATAAATTCAGAGATTTTAATTGACACCATGAAGTACATTAATTACATTAACGCACTTTCAGAAAGCATCCGGCATAAAGCATTAAATACCATAGAAAGGGAAATTATAAACCTGATTTCTCAAGGAAAAACTTACTTAGAAATAGCAGAAAAAGTAAAGTATGATGATGGGTATGTTGGACATATAGCCAGAGAATTGTATGGGTTGGTAGGGCAAAAACATAAGATTAAAGTTAATCGCTTAAACTTGATTGCTGTACTAGACTCAGTAATGGGAGGAGAATTAGATGATACATTTAATATCTGTCACGGTATTAAAGAATCAAACATTTTTAATCACAGCATTCTCAAGTTTAAGCAGGATCAAATACTAATCAATGTGTCTACATTTTGGAAGTTTGATACTAAAAACAATGCTTTAATCCTTAAAACTAAATATCCAATTGTTATTAATTTAAGCGATTTAGAGTCCGACCCGTTTAAAACAATCCTGTATGTAATCAGACAACAGCAATTATCAGGAGACGCGCTATTAGAATTATTTAAAATTCTTGATAGCTACTACAGTGAAACAGACCTTGAACCCAATCAAATGCCATGATCAGCAAAGAACAATTAGAAATTATAGCTCGTGAAAAATGTCCCAAAGCAGCAGAAATATTAGGACTTGAATTAAAGAAAGTCCGGTATTACAAGAGACGAATTAATGAAGGACATATCCAAGTATTAAAAATTAAACAAAGCCCGTCCAAACCGCATAAATGGACAACTCAAGAAGATAAAATCTTGATGGAAAAACTGAACATTGATTCAATTCAAGAGGCTGTAGTTGTATTAAAAATACCCAAGAAAGAGGTCAAAAGAAGATGTGTTTTAATACTACAAAAGCAAAAAGCTAAACTTCCAATATTGGATATTTTAAAAAAATTTCCTAATATGCTCCCTGGGCAAATTCAGCAGATGAAATATATCTATGAATATAGTCCTCAAAGTGCGCTTAAATATTGTCAAGCAATTCAAAATTACAATGATAGATACATACCAGATGAAGAACAAACTAATTGTTTTTGAAGGAATAGAAGGATGTGGGAAAACCACTCAGATTCACCTTTGTTATCAATGGCTGCAAAGTTTAAATCTACCTGTAATTCTTACCCATGAACCAGGAGGTACAGAATTGGGGAAAGATATAAGAGAACTATTGCTTGACAAATCACCACATAAGACTACAGAACTTTTACTGTACGCCGCAGACAGAGCGCAACACACAGAAGAAATATTAAAACCCGCTTTAGCGACGGGAAAATATGTCTTATGCGATCGCTTTAGTGATTCCACAATTGCTTATCAGGGATATGGTAGGGGAATAAAAATAGATTTAATCCACAAGCTTAATCAAATAGCCACCAATGGACTAAAACCTGATGTAACTATCTGGATAGATGTAGATGTAGAAACAGGCCTCTCACGAAAACTCAAGCAAAAACGTTTAGACAGAATTGAGGAAGAAGCAATAGAGTTTCATGATCGAATTAGGCTTGGATACTTAACAATGTATTTAACTCAACCATCTTTAATTGTTCGGATCAACGGAACTAAACAACAAGAAATTGTGCAACAAAACATACAAGATACTTTAAGGAAATATTTGTTTTAACATGATTAAAAACGATATCTGGATTACACAAATGGCTGGGAAAGGCATGATTTCACCTTTTGAATCTAGCTTAGTTCGGTATTTGCCTTCTTGTCCTGTAATTAGTTACGGGCTTTCTTCTTATGGCTATGATATCCGTCTTTCCCCATCTGAATTTCGGATTTTTCGGCATATTCCTGGTACTGTCATTGACCCTAAAAACTTTAATCCCCAAAATTTAGAGTCCACTCAGTTACATACCAATGAAACTGGTAGCTATTTCATCCTGCCGGCTCATTCCTATGGGTTGGGCGTTGCCTTAGAAAAACTGCAAGTCCCAGAAAATATCACAGTCATCTGCATAGGCAAGTCAAGTTATGCTAGGTGTGGAATCATTGCCAACTTGACTCCTGCTGAAGCAGGTTGGCGCGGTCATCTTACTTTGGAGTTTTCTAATTCTTCCAGTGCCGACTGTCGTATTTATGCCAATGAAGGTGTAGTACAATTGCTGTTTTTAGAGGGCGAACCCTGTAGCGTTAGTTATGAAACTCGTCAAGGAAAATATCAAGATCAGCCAGAAAGGATTACTTTAGCTAAAGTGTAGCAATCTGAATTAAATCACTAATAAATAATCCCCAATTCTGGATAAAGAATTTGGGAATTATTTATTATTCTCAAGGAATCAGAAACCTTCTCAAATGATACCAAAACAAAACCTTGTACATCAACTACAGGGTTTTGTTCTTTTTCAAGGATTTTGTCCTTGATCAATCGTGCCAAATGACAAAAATGCTGTTTTTGTCCTTAAAATAATCCAATTTAACCAGGCTCAATCGTGCCAAATATTGATTATCTCGTTAGTCAATCATACCAACCGTTCCTGGCAATTTTAAATAGAATAACGAGAATGTATTGCTGTACAATGGTTTTAGTCAGGGACAGGCAATTGGCACGATTGAAACCAGGAAATTAAAGTCCCAATTTTCAAGGGTTTTGGGGTTTCCACAATCAAAAAAATAGCGATCGCCTAACGGAAAAGGCAATCGCTTAATGAGTGTTTCGTAGGTACTACTATACCATAGTATAGCACTGTGCGAGTAGTTGCTCAACTAATTCGTCACTTAAATACCTGTACCCTTGTGGGGGCGTGATGTTTAACTCACGCATTTTGACCAAAAATCTGGGATACAAGCCCCGTCCTTTTAAGACGGCTTTATGTTAAAATTTGGTTATAGTCGCCATAGGGCATTGGGAGACTCTAAACGGGCGCAGAGACAGAGTAAGACTACCTCGGTAGCATCAGTCGGTGAAGCGTCAAGAATCACCTCGCCTTCAGGCAGGTGAGTATGTCAAAAGAGGAATTGGTTTAATTGGCTGGGGATTTTCTACCTTGATTCCCCATCCAAAATTTCCGCTTAGATATTCCTCTATTTCACTTACAGACAAGCATAATTCGCTTGTAAAATTATACCATTCCCCACAAGTTCGCTCAATGATTTCTATTGGCACGATTGAGCCTACAATTGCTGCTGTAGGCTTGGTTTCATACATCAATATTTTTTTGAATTTAGGAATCAGTCCTTGTTTGTTGCCAGGAAAAAAAACTGGCTTAATGGCTTTTGGACTTCTTTTCCTAAGCTCTATAGTTTTTTGCCCAGACAGAATGTTCTGGGCGTGGCGAGGGTGTAAGCTGATTAATAGAGTGTCCATCGTGTTATGCTCCTTTTATGGTTGGTGAATTAATGTTAGTGCTGAGTTTTGCTTGCCTAAACGAATGTCAAAGATAGCGTCGTAGCATTGACGACCGCTGTTCATGACTGGCTTTCCATTTTTAAAAAGCGGAACACCATTAACTATTTTTTGCTGCTTGCTCATGGGAATACCATCTTTCAGGTAATCTACCCTAGTGACGATGGGATAAACATGATGGATATGTGCATCCAAAGATTCCCAAGCTTTAGCTCTTGCTTGAGAACAATTCCAATCTAAAGGCATTAAAAACAGCAGCCGGGAATTGGAACTATCATTGAGCAGTTCCAAGGATTTGGCAACCGCCTCAACACAGAAAGTAAAAGGTGGGTTGGTGATAATTAAGTCAAAACAGGTATTTGATACATCATTAAAAAAATCACCATTTACCCATGTAGCTGTTTGGGCTTTTTCTTTCCCGATCAAGAATCGGGAATATTTAATTTCTACACATTCTATTGAGCGATCGCTTGGTAGAAACTTTGCTATTTGTCCAGAACCAGCAAAAGGCTCAAGAATTTGTCTGTCTGTAGGCAACACTAAGTTGGCCATTGCTTTAGACACCCAGTCTGGTGTTTCATAGTCGTCATTTGTGAAGTCGTCTGTAGCGACTCCTGGGAATAATGTTAATTGGTTCATAAGCGTGTGTACAAAAAACAGCAGTTTACCGACATGCTTAGGTCGTTTGCAATGAGTTCGCGGATCATGAGAGATCCGCGCTTTCAACTAAAAAACATCTACCACAGGACTGCTGTAGCCATATTTGGCTGACCAGCTTAAACCTGACCAAGTGGTGATCCGGGTAATCTTCCCGTTTTTTACTTCAAGTCTTGCTTGCTCTGTGGGGATTTCACCGAAGTGAAATTCATCATTTTTGGGAAAATCAGCACCCAGTAAAGTCTTGAGTGCTTCAGCACTTTTCCAATTAGCAATAATAAATTCTTTAACGTCCATAACGTCCATGTCTGTCTCCTGTGGGTGTAAGTAAATAGGCTTCCCACTACTACCGGGGTGGTAGTTTCGGGCGGTAGCCAGCCGCCCATCGTCAGGTGGGATGAAGCTAAAAAGTAAAAGGCTGCCAGCCCGGCTTTATCCTACGCCTTTTTAGATTTTCTTCTTCTTCTTTTAATTGTTGCTCTAGGAAATGTCTGGAATAAGTATCCACCCCGTCTTCCATTACGAAGGTGTCGCCTAGAGGGGCGCGTTTAACTGGGGTGAGTGGCTGACACCACTCACAATCATCAGGTATTTCTTTAATTTCCCCAGCAAGTTTAATGTCAGGGGATTTGGAATAGCCAACCAAGTCTCCTCCTATTGTTACGTAAGCGTATTCAACTAAAGTATAGTTGTAACCATCTACTGTCATTGTTGTTTCCATTTTATTTTGCTCCTCAGTATTTACAGCAGCAGTTTAATGACGTGCTTAAGTCAGTCAGTGGCTAGGCTACTGATTGCACCCACTTCTCGAAAGGTTTGACAATGCCGCCTTTACTCTTTTGTAAAGCTTTGTACTCTTGATATTGCTCTTTGTGTAATTTTTCTTGCTGGTGCTTAATCTCTTCTTGAGCAGCAAGCAGTTCACTTACTCGTTTGCGTTCAGCTAACAGGCTGTTTATGTGATTCATGACCACATCCCGGTTTGAACCCAAAGATTTAGATTCGCGGGTACGTTCACCACGGGTACGGTCTTCACATTGTTGCCACACCGTCCCGTCCTGGCTATCCCACCAGAACGAGTAGATGTAATCATCACCAATCCAGAAACGATTAACGTTTCCGTTACTGGTAATTTCTTTGCGAACCCATTCAGGTTCGGGTGTTAACCTTGAGATTTTTTCCTGCTGTTCTTTTTCTAGAACCGCTTTTCTCATTTCTCTTTTTGCACTTAATTCCTGTGCTTCCGCAAGGGTTTTTACCCCATTGTTCAGGAGTATATTTGCCAAATGATCAATTTCTTTTTTCAAGATTTCGGACTCGGAAGGGAACAATATTTTCCCTTCTATATTGGTATCTGACCAATATAGATACGTGCCAATGGTATATTCATATTCTGTCACCCATGTCTTGTGACTAACCGAATCTCCCATTCGGTTAGTTGAATGACTTAATCCTTGAACAGTCTTTGTATTTCCTGTTGGAAATGCCGGAAGACCCTGGCATTCTTGCGGCAGGTTTAATTTGTTGTGATATTTTTTATCTTTGTCTTTAAAAGGCACGGATATCAACCCTGCCAACCCTAATTTAGCAGGGTTTTTCAAGTCTTCAAAAGTTAAGTTTAGCTGATGCAATTCATCAGCTACTGTGTTTTTTGCAGTAACTTTTGCTTCTGCTTCTTTAATTATTTTTGGGCTTGTTTCGTCTTCACCCCAGGAAACACATTGGAAGAGTCTGTCACAGTCAGTATCAATACTGCCATAGATTTTGATTTCTATTTCTTCCCAATTAATTCCATCAGGGTCAAAGGCTGTTGCAATAATTCCATCAACCAAAGATCCGTTAAGGATCTTATTCAATTTCTTCTGGATAATAGGATGCAAATCCCTTGCGTTAATTTTAAACATTTTTTTAAACATTTTTGCCTCCTCTTGTACTTGCTCTTGTTGCTCTAATTGAGCATCAATTTCCATCAACTCATCTACCCAGCGGTAGATGTTTTGCTGACCTTTCCCGACGCGGGAGATCAAGTTGATCAATACTTGTCTTCTGTTCACCAAGTCCATCACACCCTCCCGCGTCGTTGTCTGTTTCTATATTTCCATCATATATGGATAGAATGAAATTGTCAACCCTTTTCCAAAACTTTTTTTTCAGTCTCTAAAAAAGCAGCCATACCCCTTGCTACGTCTGGGTTTCGGAGAATTCTCTCAATTAGCTCACCAAAAGCTATACATAAATGGTCGGCATAACACTGATATACACGCCTAGCTGTTGGGGTCAGCGTAAGCGTAACTTTTACTTTGTTTTTACCGTAATCAGATGGTCGTACCATAATCTTCCTTAATTATTAGTATTTGCTATTCTATCATGTGATCTTTCAATTCACCGCTTAAATATTCAACATACTTAGCAGTTATTAAAGAGATTAAGCGTTGTTGTTCTATTGGTGGTAGTCCCAACGCTACGCCTAAAACATCTTCTGCTGTTTTTGGTTTTGCCCCGCCTAAACCCAAATATTGATCCAATTCAAAACCGGGACGGCAACCCATAGCCAAACACAAATCTACGTATTTCTCTAGTCCAGGTGACACTTTATCTGCTTGCCACTCACTCAAAGTTCCTTGAGAAACTTTAGACTTTTTAGCAGCCTGATTCATACTAGAAGCCCGGCTACATATAGATTTGATTAATCTTCCTGCTTTCATACCTTAATTCTCAATATTGTTTAGAAGAGGTAAGTCTGCGTAAATATCTGTAGTTTCATCTGTGCTGTTGTCAGTTTCAGATGCAATATCAATGAAGTCGTAAATATCTAAAGTCTTACCTTTATCGTCAAAAATTAAACCTGATGAGGCGATCGCTTCAAGAGTATTAAAGTTGGGCATTACAGAAGAATTTTCAATACAGCTAATGGTTTTGAAATGAACCGAATTACCTTCAGTAGAACTCAAGTCAGCAAGTTCTCTTAAAGTCAATTGTCTGGCCTCACGGGATCTGCGGACTATACCACCTAATTTAGCTAGTCCTTTTTTAGTCCAAATTTTTCTAGTGGCTTTCATATTTGTGTAACACAATAACATAATCACACAATAGATTAAAAATGATAAAGATAACGTAAAGTTATATATTTCTTTTGTGAATTACAATAGCTTATGTGCTACAATTAGACTGTGTTACACACAAGATAATACTAAGTAAAACAGTGTTTATGGCAAAGAAAACCAAGAATCAAACACAATCGGAAAAAGCGATGATTAGAATTCATCGGAATCTTTACAAGAAAATCAAGATTTTGGCTGTGACCAATGATGAAGAACTTGGAATTTTAGTAGAGAATCTTTTAACCATTGGATTAAAAGAATTTGAGAAAATGGCAGCATGATACCACCGTTGAGATTAGCGTCTAAAGATTTAACAAGATTGCCTAGACCATCTAAAACAGAACCCTGGGAAAAGCTTTCATACCCAACTTATTGGTTTGGCGATCGCTTACTCACAAATAAAGGATGGGGAATATGTAAAGGGATTAGGCAAATCATCACAAAGGATTGGCTTTATTACATAGAACTAGATTACCCACACAAAACCCAAGTGTTTACTGAAACAGAAATAATTGAACATTACACAGGAGCAAAGCATCATGAACGAACGGAAAATCACCAAGATAAAAGCCAAAAGAGGGGATGCTGAAAGCATAAGTATTGCCTATATGATTGTTAACGAAGACAATCAGGAAAAAAATCTAAACTGTTCGTTAACAGGAAAGGAAGAGGCCAGAATTGAATTTTACGATGGCTTAGATGGACTCCGAATAATGTTAGTGGATGCAATTGGATTAGACCCAAATATTTGGCTTGAGCAAGGGCAAATCATTGGACTTTCCATCAAATATCAAGAGGAAAGTATAGGAATCACAATCACAGGTAAGTGTGAAATAGAAGGAAGATATGCTTGCCCGACCACACCTTATTTATTAATTTCCGACCAGGAAAGTGTTGAATTTAAGCTTATTAAAAACGTGGTCAATGAAGCATTCAAATATTTAGATGGTGAGCGCAAAGATTGGAAACAGCAATCATTATTCGACCAGGAAGAGCCTAGCTATGAATCACTTTGATACTGGATTATTCATTCTTTACATCATTGGGATTGAAACAATTTTGATGTTTATGATTTTTTTCTGCTACTTCATAATTCAATCCCATAAATAGAAAAAAGTCCGCTGACAAAGCGGACTAAAAATAAGGAGACAAAATACATTAGCGCATTTTTATTATATGTCAAAAACCAAACAACAGCAACCAAATTATAAAATAGGAGACAACATTAAATTCAACCATCCTAGTCACGGATGGATAGATGCAATATTTGAAGGATTCCATATTCCAGGATTAGCCCCTGCGGGGTCTAAATGGAGTTTTATAGAGGTTTCCATTAAAGGCAAATTATACAAGGTTTATTCTTTAAATCAGATTAAAATTGGTGAATCATGAAAAGTTGTTTGAACTGCATTTATTCAGGATTTTTGATTGAACGCAATGACGAATTTTATAGCTATGAAGGGGACTGTAATTACGAAGGCGATTATCATCATAATCAATTCCCAATGGTAACTTTAGTTAATATCTGGCAATGTCAAAAAGATGACAAAGATGAACTAAAGGAAGAGATAGATTTAATCTTTGAGCAAATAGGTAGTAAGTGTGAAGCTTACATACCAACTACATAAAATAATCAATTAATAGCCGCTTAAATAAGTGGCTATTTTATTGTCATTCATTTACCCGACTTACTGAGTATGAAAAAATCTTCTTTATTTCTATTGACAAGTTACCAGGGAATAAGATATATTAAATGTGTTGAGTTACAAAAACGATGGCAAATAAAAACGCTATCCCTCCTAAATGCCACCAATTCAAACCAGGGTGGCGGTCTGGGAAGACTAAAAACATCAAACTTCCAATTATTTTGGAATCAGATATCAAGGCGATCGCGCAATGCCTTGATCAAAATCCCAGTATTGCCAGCCAAGTTTTGGCCTTTGCCAAAGCACTGGCAGAAGAGACAACAAATTAAAGCCCTCGTACTGCTGAACACAGTCGAGGGACAGCCCCTACCATTTCTTAAATCTCTTAGGAGCAATTTAACTATGAATCATTTTTCAATTTTTGTCAACAAGACAAGTGTGCTGTTGCACGCCCATGGAGGTGTGTGATGGCGGAGACAATCAGAGTCCAGCACTCCAAAAATTACACGGTAATAGCCAACGCAGCTATTAGAGATACGCGGTTGAGCTTCAAAGCGCGTGGATTACATCATTTGCTGCTTTCCTACCCTGATGGGTGGCAAATCAACACCGAACATTTGTCTGGGCAATCGGACAAAGATGGGAAGACATCAGTTTTAAGTGCATTAAAAGAACTTGAGCAGCTTGGCTACTTAATAAGAAAACAAATCCGGGCTGGTGGGAAAATAACAGCTTACGAGTCCATTATCAGAGAATTGCCACAATCAGAAAACCTGAATCCAGAAAACCTGAATCCAGAAAACCTGAATCCAGAAAACCTGAATCCAGAAAACCTGAATCCAGAAAACCTGAATCCAGAAAATCCAGTACATAATAAATACTTATTCCAAGAAGTATTTAAGAAAGAAATATCTAAAGAAGAAAGCCTCCCTGCTAAAGAGAATTTAAAAGAAGAGAAAACACAACAGATATCTGTTATTCCTGATTTAAAAGCAGATATTTTGGGTAAACAGATAAATCTCTCATTGGACAAAGTTGCGCCCGCCGCCCCGGCGCGTCTTGACAAGGCAAACGTGGTTGAACCATTTGGAAGACCGCGTAAGACCGCAAAAGAGATGGCTTGGGAATGGCTACCAGATGGACCGTGGAAGAAAGATGGCCAGTTAGATAATGACTTTTGGCAATGGTTCGCTTTGGAGTGGATGTCCCAATTTGGAAGTGACATTCATCAGGCAAGAGCCAACGTCTACAGCCATTTGAAAAAAGACCACAACAACTTAGAAATTAGATGGAAGGAGTATTCCATCAAAACTAAAAAAGAAGTGGCTTTAGTCCCCCTTCCTGACGCTGTATTAACCTGGCAGCCCCTGCAGCATCAGAGAAGATGGGAGCAATACATCCATTGCAAAAGTTTAGAAGAATTTTACAGCCAATGCAGTTGGAATCAAGCGTATTTGGAGTACGCATTGATTAATCAATCGCGTTTTGATTGGTCTAAGCATTTACCATCTGCATAACAAACATTTAAAGGTCAACTACCATGTTTACTCAAGAAATTACTCTATTGCCCCCCCAAAACGTTGAAGCTGAAGAGGTCATCTTAGGCGGTATTTTGCTAGATCCAGAAGCTATTCAACGAGTGTGCAATCTTTTACCTGTCGAAGCATTTTATATAGATGCACACGCGGTGATTTACAAAGCTGCTTTACAACTTCATGCACAGCATCAACCTATCGATTTATTGTCTATGACTAGTTGGCTAACAGATAAGGATCAGCTAACAAGAATTGGTGGCAGAAATAAATTAGCCACTTTGGTAGACCATACTGTTTCAGCGGTGAATATTGATGCTATGGCGGCACTAGTCGTAGAAAAATATCAGCGTAGGCAGTTAATTAAGACTCTTAATGAATCGCTAAAAATAGCGTGGGATACTTGGGTTTCAACACATGAGGCTATTGAAGAGTGTCAGCGGAAGATACTTGATATAAGCACTAATCAAACAAAATCAGAATTAGTCCACATCAGTGATGCTGTTACTTCTCTGTACACAGAGAAATATGAAATTCAAGCGGGAGAACGACCTGCCCCTGTCAAGATGGGGTTTTACGACTTAGATAACCGCTTAGGTGGGCTGCATAAAAAACTGCTGCATATCTTGGCAGGTAGGCCAAGTATGGGAAAAACTGCCTGTGGTATGGCGATCGCTTGGTACGTTGCCAGTGTACTGTTAAAAGATGTTTACGTATTCTCCCTAGAAACATCCAAAGAAGATTTGGCGGCTAGATTGGCGGCTAAACTAACTCGAACCTGTCTGAACCAATTTGTAAAAAATCAACTCACTCAAAGTGAGTGGAACGAATTTTTTAATCTTACTCAGTCACAAATATTGCACGACTCAAGGCTGTTTATATGCGACAATTTTAGTATTTCTCCCATGGAGATGCGGAACACGATCAGACAAAAGAAAGCTAAAACTGGCGATGTAGGCTTGATTGTGGTTGATCACATCACCCTGCTTGCTAGAAATGATAAGTCCAATAATAGGGACTTTCGGGTTAAAGTTGGCGATACAAGCCGAATGCTTAAAGAATTAGCAGGAGAGTTTAATTGTCCAGTATTGGCTTTGTCTCAATTGAATCGAGCCACGGAAAACCGAACAGATAAAAGACCCACCATGGGCGACCTGTCTGAAAGCGGAAATATTGAGCAAGACGCAGATGTCATTATGATGTTATATCGTGATGAATATTACAACAAAGAGACTACAGATGTAGGCGTAGCTGAAGTAATTACGACAAAGGCACGTAACGCTGAAACAGGAACAGACAAGTTACTTTTTGATGGGCAATATTCAGAGTTCAAGAATTTAGCTAAACAATCTTATTGATATATCAATAAGTGCAAATAATTACTAATTACCCACTTTGATACAAGTGGGTAATTTTATCTGTATGTCTATAAACATATTTTTATTCTTATAGGCGTTTAATATTTGATTTTATCATGCTAAATTGATTCTATCAGCACACAATTACAAAGTGAGAATTTTATGAGCGGAAAACCAAAATACGGCGAAGCTAAGACTCCTAAGCAAATTATGATTACTAACGACGCTAAACAAATCTATAGTGCTTATGCACGTTATATAGGCACTAACAACAATGAGTTGATTGAACAAATGGCACGAAACCCTGATGTATTAAGAGGTCTGGCTGATTTTGTGGAAAATAAAAAATATTTTTCAAAACCACTTGACAGTTCTATCTTGTAATGATATTATAGATATATAAACAAAAACGACCGCCCCTCCAGCCAAGAAGTAAGCAGTCGTTTTGTTAGTCCCATACACAGGAATAATTTAGTATGACACATCCAAAGTATTCTGTCAAGTTTCTTTTAAACAAAGGTTTAAGCTACTGCAAAATGGTAGCTAAAGATTTAGGTGTTACTCCAGAGGGTGACAAAAGACAGTCCTTTACTTGGGCTAAAGCCATAGTTTCTTACCAGGCTAATTTACAGCCTGTAGAACAAAAACAGCAGGTTGTTATTGAGTTTAACGACGGAATGGACTCCTGCGACTTGGCAGGGTACTCTGTCATTGATTTGGATGGAAATACCATCCGCGACGCATTTCGGACTTATGCAGCAGCAGAACGCTGGGCTGCTAAACAGTTTGAAATAGTTGAGCAACAGTCTATTGTTCAACAAGAGATCGTTGAACTCTTGGAAAATCAAATCCAAGAAGTCACAGAAAAAGTATCAATAATTGAAATAGACTTCGGCGTAACCGAAATCTGCCAAGGTAAAGACGTTGTGGCTACCATTAGCCATAACTTTGACAATGGCAACTGGGAAGTCCAGTTCTCTGACAAATGTGAAAGCTTTCTCACTTACGCAGAGGCAGAAGCCTTTGCAATTAATTACATAGATGAAAGAGGTAGTGGGAGGGTTATCCCGATATCTCAGGATATCGAAGATATCAACTATAATATCGAAAACAATCAAATTGTAGACCCGCTGGGTGAGCGCTACACAGTCCGAGTTAAAGGACATCTGGCCGGGAATATCTGGCTAGATGTTGATAGAGGGTGGACTATTGGAGTTACTTACTTTGATACTCCAATAGAAGCCGCCAAAGCATTAGCAAATCTGACAATAGCTGACAATAAAGGAGTTAATGTGATGACAACAAAAACGAGGGCTTATCAAGAAGCCTTACAAAATGCAGGTGTGCCTGAAAACTTAGCCCGTAACGCGGCTGTAGTCTTACGTGGTGATGATTACGGAGTTCCCCGCACTGAGCGAGGGCAGCGAGTAATTAACAAACTACACAACAGTGCTAAATGAGATTATTCAACTTGTGCGAAGAAACCTTCTATATCCACTTTAAAACAGTGGATATACTGGGAATAACGGTAAGCTACCCAATAGTAAAAACTTCTACATTGCCATTTCTATTTGAGCAGTACAGAAGAACTGGGGACACTGATTATCTCCCTTTTTGAATCATCTAAGCTGGGTGCGATGCCTTTATATCCGCACACTTGAAACAATCAAGAAACGATTAAGGAACAATTATGACTACACTATTGGAACAATTTAAGGAATACACCATTGCATCAACTCAAATACCTTATTGCCAAATAATTTCCCCCCCCAACTTGCAACCAGGCAAACTCTCTAAATGGGAGAAAGAAGGGGGATTTAAGGAAATAGGCTTTTTTATTAAAGCCACAGAAGCCGAAAAAGCTGGATTTATTCCAGATGATACTTGGCAACCTTATGAAGCGTCACTCGGTGCCGGTACTGAGATTGGGTTTATTACCCAGTCCCCACGATTTGTGATTATCCACAAATCACAGAGAGAAATCCAATATCGTCCATCAAAAGACGATAGATATTCCTTTGTGGGATTAGCTTGGCAAAACGGCGCGGAAACGCCATTACTAGCAACCGCAAAAGCGGATAAAAACCACTATAAAGTGGTTGTTAGGAACTTAATACTTTTTTTAGGCAAGGACGATCAACCTTTGCACACAACCCCGATTCAGTACACTGCGAAAGGGGTGTTTGCTGCGTCTCTGTACGCAGAGACGAAAGACTTATATGAAAAAGTAAGCAAAACTTACTTTACCAGGCTTAAAATGGCTGGTAAGTCTTGTTCAGGCGGGTTGTTGTCCCCTTTCGCATTGTCCTTTGCCAAGATTGACTTAAAAATTGGCTTTCAGCGTAATGATGCACAAGATTCTCCGTTTTGCATACCAGTAGAGATAAAAATCCCTACAGTGGACAACATCGGGAACTCTGTTGAGTTCCACCGGAAAACTGGAAATAGAAAAATTGTATTTAACAGCGTTGCATTAGAAGACGTGCTTTTATCTATGTCCTCTGAAGCAGGAAAACTGATAACTCAGTGGTACTCTGAGTACCAATCATTCCCCAAGCCTCGTCGTGAAATTCCGCTTTTTGAAGGTTGCGTAGAGTTTTCTCAAATACTGGAAACTAATTCCACAGGGGTTTTAGTCCTTTCCAAAGAAAACAAAAAATTTAATATTCCTGAAAGTTTGGCTCATATCGCCATGGGCGGCAAATGGGAAATTGCCGGAACAGTTGATGGTGGCATAGTCAATGTCAAGACCGCAGAGATATTTGACGATGGTTATAGCCCTCGTCCTTCTGAAACTGCTGATGATTCAGATGATTACGGATTTTAATTAACTAATTAGCGATCGCACCCTAACGTGATCGCTCTTTACCCACATAATATTATGTCTAGTATAAACACAGGTATTGAGTGGACAGATAAAACCTGGAATCCTACCACAGGTTGTGACAAAGTTAGCCCAGGCTGCATACATTGTTACGCAGAAGCGATAACCAAAAGGTTTCCTAAAACCTTTAAAAACGGATTTGATTTAACGCTATATCCAGAAAGATTGAAAGAGCCTTCAAAATGGCGTACTCCCAGTAGAATCTTTGTTAATAGCATGAGTGACTTATTTCACAAAGAAATACCCTTGGATTTCATCCAAGCGGTGTTTGATGTCATTCAAGATACCCCTCATCATGTCTACCAGATATTAACTAAAAGACCGGAACGATTAGTTGAGTTAGCGCCACATTTAAAGTTTTATAAAAATATCTGGTTAGGCGTGTCAGTAGAAAACCAAAGTTACGTTTCTCGTGTTGACTTACTACGTCAAGTGCCAGCAAATGTGCGTTTCCTCTCTTGTGAACCACTGTTAAGTTCATTAAAACTTGACCTGACAGATATTGATTGGGTCATTGTTGGTGGTGAATCTGGACCAAGCCACCGTCGGATGAAAATTGAGTGGGCTGAAGAAATTCGTGATCAATGTCAGCAAGCACAAGTAGCGTTTTTCTTTAAGCAAGTCGGTGGTAAAACTTCTAAATCTGGGGGTAATCTTTTAGGCGGACAATTGTTACAGCAAATGCCCGCTGCTTGGGAACAACATCAAAGTATTTGGATAAAACAGCCTAAGCAAGTTGCTTTATTCAACTAATTCAAAAGGGTAGATCGCCGGCAAGCAAAACCTACCCTTATCACCAAGAGAGTGACTATGAAATTAAATCAGATTGCATTGCTGTTAATAGCAATCTCAACAATTCTTAATATTGCCAGTCCCACACTGGCAGCCCGTGACGATCAAACGGGAGATTGCGTCAAACAAGGAAAATGTAAGGATTAAAACAATGGAAAAAATGAGTTTTGGCTGGTGGTATGTCCGGTATGCTTTCACTTATGAACCGATGAAAGCATTCGGGGTGTGGGAAGACGAATACAAGCGTCAGTTCCCACAATACGGTGGATGTTCCACTTTAGAAATGGTAGATGTTTATGCCGACTGCTGCTATCAGGGCTTAATGCCTAAAAACTTTTTAGTATCTATAATAGATGCGGCCACTTATTTTTTGTTTAGGTTTAGGCGGACTTTCTACTTTGTCCTGATTCTTAAACACAAAATAAGTTACCAATTTGGTAAACTTTTCAACAAACAGAAGACAGAAATCGTTGAGATTGATGTTAGTAACTGGGAGTAAATTATCGGAATAAACAAAACCCGCTCTGTAGCGGGTTTTGTTATTGGCTACAGCTTGATGCTGCAATCAGTAAGCTTGCAGAAATCAAATGAAGAACCAAACTCTAACTGCAAAGAAATATTACTTGCTAACTGAACACTACTATAGACAAGGCTTGGGCTTTCTATAGCTCCAAAATAATATTCTATAGTTCTGTTGGGCGTAATAATATACTTTTGTTGATAGCCACTAGTCCACAAGCTAGGAGATGGAGTTGTGGCTATACTTCCACTGAATCCACTATCAAACTGACTAGGCGTAATACCAGGATCAGTAAGTAAAAGTGTCCTAAAAGTACCATTAGTCATGGTACAAGACCAAAAATTTTCACTTCCAACTTGCCTTAATCCACATAAAAAAGCTATGGTAGATAAATTAGTATAACTTGCATATCCTGTGCTATAGCTAGGTACAGTAAAAGTTATTTCTACAGGAACATCACTATTAAAAGTGATAAACGACTTCGTGTAACTTGCCATTCTATCTGGAAGTCTAAGCATAAACCTAGTTCCATATCCATAATATTTAGTAAAAGTAAATGATGGGGCTGTAGGAGTCACAGAAGAAGTAGAAATAGTCACAGGGATATTATTGGTAGCATTGGAAAAACTTGTTGCCAATTTAATAGTGGTACTATTTACAACAATCACAAAATATTTCATATTCAAAGAAATACCGCGATCGCTGAAAAATTGCCCATCGCTTCTACGGTCTGCCCAGATTAAGTTCCCTGTTGAGAAGTTATGAGTAGTTCCCAGATTGATACTATTGTCACTGGTATTAAAAGCTGATATATTTTCAAATATAATTGGGTTAACTGGATTTGTGAAGCTTGGTGTAACATTTGAGCCGGGCATTTATACCTCCAAAAAAGATAAGCTAGTGGTAGTGTCAAAAACAAGATTGTTGACATAAGTAATATAAGGATTAATACTACCATTACTTGTGATAATTGTATTAATACTGTTTGTAATATCCCACGCAAGATCATTTTCCATAAAGACAGATTTAAACCCTATGTATGTAATACATAGCCAATAAGTATCTTGTCCAGTAATGCCTTGGTATCCAGTATCAGTAAGTAGCTGCGGATCATTTGAATATTGGGCTGCCCCAAAGTCTCTTTGAAGAGAAAATAAATTTTTTAAGCTAATGGATGCTCCGGTATTAGCAGGAATTGCTATACTTGCAATTAATTTTCCACCAGTAAACGCATCTACTCGTGATGTATTTATTTCTACTCCACTAAAAGCGATAGGAGTCCAAAGCACTGAATCGTCCGCAGGATTTTTGATTAAAGATAATGTTACCAGTGATTTAGTGTACGCTGTCACAAAAGACGGTAACAGTGTGTTACAATTCTGTAAATATTTTATATCCTGTCTTAAACGTATACCTAGTAAAACATAGCTTTTGCCAGGAATAGCAGATAGCTGTTTGCTTGCAGAAACTTCACTAGGAATACTATCGTCAACTGGTTTGCCTAAACTAGCTACTGATGTTCCATACCTAAATAAAAATTCAGTAGTTCCTGTAGCTGATGTATTAGTAATAGCAAAAGCAATAGGTAAAGCTACTTCATTGATAGCCGGATTTTGTGAACCGCCACTAATATTTGCAATGGAATGAATTAACACCCATTTACCTAATATGTATATCCAGAATTTAGCATGAAATCCGCATCCTGAACCAATCTCAATACCAAACATAGCGATATTTGAAAAAGCATGAGAATATCTGCTGTTCCCTGTACCATCCAGTTTATCGCCATTAAAGTTTGACCGAGTAATTTCTTCTTCTGTGATTCCTGATTCAAAATTATATCTGCGAACTATAGAGAAATTATTGCCTTGACCGTCACTTTTGATTTGAAAAAAATATCCTGCAATTCCGTTGAACCATCCCCATTGTTTTTTGCCATTAATATTTAAAGATGTGGTCATTTTTACGGCAAAAGTCAGGAAGATGGGCGCTCCCATGCTAGGGGCAAATACTCTTTTGGAGTAAAGTAGTCCCTGTTGAAACCCTGACACAAGAGAAAAAGGAAGACACTGAATCCTGGCCGCGCTTTGACCAGCATCAAAATTAACACTTACTGTAGTTCCAGGGTAAGTAGCGCGGACATTAATTCTGCCAATCCAAATCACAGATTGAGTATTGATATCGCCAGTAGAGGAATCAGCAGTAGCGAAACTCCATTGAGATTCTTCAAGATCATACCGAGATGTGCTACGAAAAAGCACTGTAGTTTTTATTCTCCGTCCCAACCCTAACAAATCCCGATTAATTTCAGAAGTTGCCAAAGGGATTATTTCATCTGTGTCTGATTGAAGCGACTCTATCTTATAGCTATTCATTGCGCTATTACTAGCAATCACAGTGCTATAGCTTTCGCTTTGAGTTTTTGCTCCCAGCTTAGAAGGTAAATCGCCTATATCTTCTGGTAAATGAATACTTGTCATTGTTGCCCCCAGGTAAGTGAAGCAGAAACATTGACATTAAGATCGCTGGTAATCGTTCCAGTGGCAGGAGTTGTTAGTCCGCTTGCTACAGTATAAGTAAATTGAGTAGCACTAAGCACAGTAATTAATGCAGTTAAATTGTATCCGGTCGGTGTCGCTCCTGTGATTGTTACGTAGTCCCCAGTTTTATAGGGATGTCCTGTGTTAACGGTTGCTGTAGCTGTAGTTCCACTTGAAGTCAAGGTATTGATAGTGGCTGTGGGGATTAAATCTCTAGCCATAATATACAAAGTATCGCCAGGTGTCGTAGATCCTGCTTGTGCCTCTCTCCCTATAAATTCGCGGTTATAAGCAAATATTTCTGTCAAGTCTATTGTTTGTCCGTCGTTAGCTCCTGTGTAGAAAGTGCCACATATCTTTCCTGTATTGGCTGTGATAGTCCCTAAAGTTGTAGCTGTATTAATGGCACTTAAATCTCCTGCTATGGGTAAAGGAAAAGCATTACCTGTAGCAGTAGGATTTTTTACTAAACTAAAGCTACATGGTGCGCTACTAGAAACGCTTAAATTTAATGGATAGCCTCTAAGCTGATTAGGCGTGTTTACTGATAGTCCACTAGTAGTATTAGTTGAACTTGCAATATATGGCTTTATCTGTAATGCAAGTATTGGTGTGCTATTGCTAGTCGTCAATGTCAGTAATCCACTACTTGCTGAGAATATTTCCATTGGTTTAGGATCACCAGCATCAATACTGAAACTAGTCCCAAATGTGGATAAAAAAGCACTACTGGATGGGGTATTAGTTCCTGATCTGTCAGAACGCCGATAAATTCTAAATGTCAACGGTTTATCAGGATTCTTTAAAGATGGGAATTGTAAGTTGCCCCCAATAGGGATAGAGTGCAGTCTTACCCATCGGGGAATACCAGGTTTAGGTGCTTTATCAAGTGGTACAAATGCCCAAAAATCAGCACCCGAAGCACCGTACCATGAATATCGCACACGAAACATAGTTAGATGCGACTGAGTAAGTGCTGTATCAAACAAACTCAACTTATGTCCAGTTGATGTGGGATTACCATTAACATCTATCGCCCCGGTGCTAGTGCCGTCCAATCTGTTGCCATTGCAAGCAGTTGAGTAAGTGTAATTAGTAGGAGAGCTATTACCAATCTCAATTATTTGTTCATAAGCGTTTGCCCCCATCAATTCTGTATGTCCAGCAAGGTAAGGGATTTGCGATCTAGAAAGCAGCCCTGCTGTTTCCCCTGATGAAGTTCGTCTAAAAACCAACAATTTGTCGCGCCAAACTCCATTGTTTTGTTCATACAAAATCCTAAATCCATATCCATCGTCATTGTCATAGGGTCCAAATTCGATAACTACGTTCTGATTAGCATCCCCTCGACTACATTGGACACCATAGCTAGTATCCATGTTTCTACCAGCTTGGTAAGGAAAATTGATTTTGGATTGCAAGCTTGCGTAAGTATTAGAAAAATCAGCACCCCCAATAGCTAGTCTGGCAGAACTTTTTAAAGGATCAAATGTAATTCTACCTTGGCTATTGGTTGTAGGTATGTTTTGTGCTGTGCTATTATCTACTTTGGTAGCCCAAATCTTACTATCAATCTCGTACCTACGCACACTAGCTAATAGTAGTTGAGGCGAACCATACCGAGGATTGCCTAATAAATCTTTATCCAGTTCTCCTGTACCGCCAAAAGCATCAAATACAGCAATTGGACCCTGATCACCCGCAAAGGTGATTGAAAGCGATTGATCCGAAGGTTTAACCCCTGGCTCTAAAGGTACTGAGCGCCCAACAATAACATCTGCCATAACTAAACTCCATCACTCCAATGATCTATTAATTTGCACGTGCCTTGAAGCACACGGATAGTGTAACCGTTTGTCTGCCGACAAATCACATCATAACCATAGTCCCCTGATTCTAAAAATTGTGTGTCATTAGGTTCTATGGCCAAGTAGAAAGTATTGAAACTGTGGGTGGCAAACCAAGCGATCGCACCCACAGGAATACTATTTGAGAGAGATGCAACGGGTATAGAGGTGACACCGGGTAGTGTCGTTGTGCTAGTAGTGGCACTACCAATATATTGCCATCCATCACCAGTGCGTACAGCAAAATTCAAATTAGTTCCACTGGGTATACCCAATGTTGTAGCACTAACATTAAGTGCTATAGCACCAGTATTAGCAGTAGATAGCATGACAACAACCATCACACCAACTTGACAAGTTGAATTACCAGTGATAGCAACACTCAAAGGACTGATAGAAGCGGTAACGGTATTAGTAATTAAATCTGCTGTCAATGTAGCAACTTTAGCAGTACCGCTGTCATTAAATATCAACTGTGTACCTCTGGGAATATCTCTAGTAATATTCGCAACTGTCAAAGAAGTTGTGCCGATGGTTGCGGCACTACAGTTAATATTAATGATTGGTAAGTAAGGAACAGCGGTAAAACTGGCACTGGATAAAGACCTTACTAATAATCTACCTTCACCAATAGCCCTTGTGCTAGTCCCACTAACAAGAATTTGGGAATCAGAAATAGCTAATACTTTACTGCCAACAATACCAGATCCTTCTAGAGTTACTAAATCACCAATCCGTACATTTAGTGAGTTGAGAAAATCAGCTTTGTTGTCAGTATGTGGATATCGCCGAACAAGAATATTGTTACCAGAAGCACTAACTGTACCAGTAAAGTTATTTAAAAGATTATAACCAGGTGAAAGTCGCCTCATCTCAGCAAATATCAACGCACCACGAAGGTCAAGATCATAATCAGCGATCGCCACTGAAAACTGTGCTGATTCCCCTTTTTTGAGATTTAAGTCTAAATTTCCAGTATCGAACTGCGGGCTTAATGTTGTCATAAAAACCTGTTAAAAATATTAATGGGAGCTAAACTAAAATTAGTTTCATCGTTTCCTGTTTTTTCTAATAAAAGTTTTTTTATATCTAAGCGTAATTGATTGTTGTCTAAAGTAAGTTCGTCTATTTGTAATTGTAATTGATTGTTGTCTAAGCGTAATTGATTGTTGTCTAATTGTAATTGATTATTGCTTGAAGTCAATTGCTCTGTTTGTAATTGTAACTGATTGTTGTCTAAGCGTAATTGATTGTTGTCTAAAGTAAGTTCATCTATTTGTAATTGTAATTGATTGTTGTTTAGGCGTAATTGATTATTGTCTAATTGTAATTGTAAATTTTGTTTATAGACAACTAATCCTCTAACTTCATCTAATCCACAATCATATTCAGGTACAATCCAATTTTCTGTAGGTAAAAAAGCCGCATCAGTTGATAAACTATAATCAACCAAGTAAACCCTGTCGCTGGGCGTGGGGGCTAACTGAATATTAACCAATCCATCATTAATTTCATAAGCAGAAACTCCTGATAAACTACCAATAAAAGGTACATTAGGCTTAACCCTAACATATCCATTTTTAACTTCTAAATTTCCTGTAACTTGAACCATGCTAACCTCTAATTCTACTTACTGAAGGGAAACCACCAAACCTTAAAGTATTGTCGTGATACTGTCTACAAGCGTCTAAATCTTTGCGACAAGCCCGATTAGCAAAAGTTGTTATGTTGCCAGAAATATCAAAGCTTCTATTGTTGGGTGCTTGACAGTCATCGTCCCCAAGAATATACTGACATCTTTTTGAATATGTCCTAGCAGGTAATTTTTTCCTCTCTAAAGAATAAGGAGAAAGGGTAAATACAAATTGGTTCTGATATTCACCTGTATACTGACTAACTTCTAAATTCAACGGGAAAAACTGACTAGCATCTGCTGTGGGTTGACCATCCAAAAACATCGGTAACGTCTGTTTAACGACCACTTCTGCTTTGATGACTGAATAATTATCAATGATATTTCCTACCAGTCCAGAAATATCAGAAATGGTCAAGGAAGCCCGCGCTTCCACACTCTCACCTGAACGACTAAAACTACTTAGCTGACATGGGAATCCTTGGTAAGAAACACCACCAAAAGATACCGTTCCATAGTTGCAAATCTTGATATCAAATTCTGAAGTTTTGACTTGAATTAAATCAATAAAAATCTCAGAATCTAATAATTGATTTTCAGAAATTAAATTCATAACTACTCATCAGAATTATTAATTTCTTTTTCTGTTTCCACTTCAATTAATACCTCTTGTTGTACTTCCGGCTCAACAAGAGGCTTTAAAATAGGAACAGGGGAAACCCACTCATGTAGTAAAGGATCTCTTGTTTCATCCTCTAAAGAAGTAATTTTGATATGTGCAGTTGCAACTACTCCACCTTCAAAAACATAGCTTTTGGCGATATATAACTCATCTTCTTTTAGTAAGTAAACAAAACCAGTTTGCTGCATATTTAAAATCCTTTTAATAAGATATATCCCATTGTAACCCCACTACCAGCAGTCGTAACTATCGCTCTTAATAACGAAGTATTTACATCAACAATTGTTGCTGACACTGTACTATTAGCGATTGCTGTAGTTGCAGAACCAATATCATACCAGCTGACACCATTATCTTCTGAGCCTTGAAGTTGTAAGTTAGGATTAGTGGTAGATGCACCAATATTGATAGCTAATTGAACTTTATTGCAGTTTTGAACGTTTAAGTTAGGCGTGGTGCTATTTAATGTAGTTAATACTACACTACGATCAATTAACTGGCGAACGCTAGACACTGAATCTGAACTTTGAAGCCTGTTGACTGCACGGGTAAAAGAAGGTGATGTACCCCCAAGTGTTTGTACGTATCTAATTCTGTTTCCCACCAAAGAAAGCTTAGGCGATCTGTAAATACCAGTTGTAGTAATCCGAGGAAAAGAATACACGGTGAACCAATTTGTTCCACTATCATCTGATTCCTGAATATTAATGTCAAGGGTTGGGTTTGTCCCACTTGTTGAAGCAATAACGATATTAACTTCATAACTACATCCAAAAGTAGGCGTTATTGAAGAAGAGTTTGCAGTAGAAGTAATAGCGACAGAAGCAATGTCACTTACTATTATAGGTACTCCTAAATTTGCTGAAGTAACTCCAGAAACCGTAGTAACTCCAGAAACCGTAGTAACTGTAGGTACTGTTCCTGCTACAATATTAGCAGGAATTGCATTTGTGCTACCAATAGATCGAACTCCTTGCAAATAAACAGAATTATTTACAAACGATTCAATAGTTAAGTGACCTAAAGTAAATGTGGTATTTGATGCAGGGGCTGTTGTCCCGTTAAAATTCCAAAGAAATACATATAAGTTAATTGTAGGATCTGGAATATTTTCGTAACGAGAAGCACGGGAGACAAAAGCAGGTGTAGTTGCTGTGGCGCGAAGCGCATCAAACCAGAATACCTCCCGCCCTGTAATTTCAATTTGCAGTACAGTTCCAGGTGATGCAGTGGTATTTATAGTTGCCCCTGTATCGCCACCAGCCCATCCGTTGCGTTGAGAGTCAATATTTACCGCAGTAGCAGTAGTCCCTGTCAGTAAATTGCGAATATAATTTCTGCCAAAAAGAGTACAAGTACCTGTTCCAGTGGCACTCCAGCCAGATACGGTAAAATTTATTGTGTTTACGTCAACGATAGAAGCTATGGCATATCTACCAGGTACTCCATTACCCCCGCTAATTCCCCCAATATTTATAAATTGCCCAACATTTAATGAAGTAAATTCATGGTTCGGTACAACTACATTCACAGATGTTGCTGATTGGATATTGTAAGTAAAGTTTTCACCTATGAGGTCTGCTAATAATACAGCAAAGTTTGAGTTAGTAATACGCTGAGATGCTATAATACTAAACCTCATTCTCATTGAACCACTATAAAAGGTTTTTGACCTAGCTAAAAATTCAGCATTGGCAGTTGTTCCACTTAATATATTAATTGAGCCACTTGCCTGATTGTATGTAACACCAGTCCCTACTACTGGAGTTTGTACAAAAAAAGGATCAATCACACTTGAGCCAGAATTGCTAAAACCAGCTCCATCAATTATTTGGCTATCTTGCTTTATAGCAGGAACATAAGGAGAGTCTGACGTTCCGTCTCCTGTAGCTTTGATATATTCTGCTGTTCCTCTTACCCCTAAAATAGGCTGATTCATGTTTTTAATTTATAATAATAATACTCAGAAAATTCTAACACAAAACACCGTTTTGTGCAACTTTATTTAGCGTAAAAACGCATAGTAAAACTGCTGCTGCTGTTATTACTAAAAGAGTTCAAACTCACTAAATATCCCCATAAAGAAGTGCTGTTAGCTGCTAATTTGAAAGTTGTATTTACTAAAATTGTTTCAGCTATAACCGTCCCCCCACCCCTGGCCAAGTTTGCAGTTAGATTAATTCCATTCAATGTCAACATAGAAGTTCTATTTGCTGCAGGAACACTAAAAGACTGATTATTTGCAAATGTTATAGATGGACTTGCATTAAATAAGTACAACGTAAAATCACTCATACCAGAAGGTATTGTACTTAAATTAAATATAATACTAATATTGGTTAAATTAACAAATCCCCCGCTACTACCTATATTGGGAATCTGAAATAAATCGCCATAAATACTATTGAAGCTATAATTTGTTGTAGTGGCTGGCTTTGTAACAACTATTTCACTAAAGTAATTTGGTACATATACAGGAATAGCTTGAGCGCTGGTATTTGTTATGTAAGCTGTCACGCTACCAGCAATATCCAATTGAGTATCACAACTTACTATATTTACATTTGGTGTGGTTGCAAAAGCAGGTAAACTAGCTAAATAAAATTGAGGAACATAAGGGGAAGCTGCTGTACCACTTCCTAATGCTTCTCTATATTCAGTAGTTCCTTGAGAACCAATATAAGGTTGTGCCATAGTAATATTCCTTGGTTATAATTGTTGGTTAAAAGTTGCTGTTATTTCCCATAAATAAGTACCTTGATTTGTGACGCTCCATTTATCACAAATAAATTCTTTATATTCGTAGTATTCATTAGCTCGCCATTTAAATCTAGTAATACCTCCGTATTGCTTAAAAGTAGAAGTAATATCATTTTTGGACTGGGTATCCAAATTGGGAATAACTATATCATAAACTATCCTAACTGAATTAGGCGCAGTTGAGATTTGGCTATAACCATCCCCTAGCTTTGTAGCTTGCTGAAAGATAGTTTTATTAATAGAAAAATCCCACTTAATTGGTGGTAACATCAGGATAGGTACAGCCACTAAAATTCTCCTGTAAAGATAGTATAGTTTTTATTGCTGAAGTCAGCGATCGCTTGTTTTGTTAGCAATGATTGTACATAAGCACTAATTTTATTATTAATAGTAATAGCAGCTATTCTGACATAATAATCCCCTGGACTAACGTTATCCCACCTAGCTGACAATTCAAAGGTTTCAAGAGGACTACTCCATTCTGAATCTTGGGCTTTCTTGTATTGTAAGCTGTAGCGGTCGGTGTAAGACTCATTAACTATTTTTGTACAAGTAATAGTTCCCGTAGCTGGAGTAATAGTCCATTCAGAAAAAGAAAAACTAAACTGATTATTACTGATTTTAGTGATAGTATAATAATTATTATAAATTGATTGATTAGCCCCTTTAATTAATACGAAATCATTAGTATTGTAGCTATGATTTTGTGATGTAGTCACCGTCGCTGTTGTCCCCAAAAAAGTCATGTTGGTAACTGTAAAGGTACTGTTGTTAAGTTCTTTTCGTGGTTGTTGCCAAGATGCTAATAAAGCATAAATATCAGTGTTTCCATAATTAATTTTAATTAACTCTGACTTTAAATTAATTGGTGGTGAAGCAACCACTGGTAAGGTCTCAATAATATTGTTGTTAGGAATAACAATATTGGTTTCAACTAAAGTATAAAAATCAACCATAAGTTTTAGCAGTTATCTCAAATAAAGACTTATTTTCTGAGTCTGGGACTACATCAGTGACTCTGTACAATTGTACTTTATTGCCAGTATCAATGATCTGCCATGGTGATTGAATTTGCGGTAATGTAGTCAATGGTGTACTGAAATTAATCTCTGTAAAAGTTCCTGCGCCATTGGTAATAGTTTTTTCAATTACTGTCTCATCTGGCAGGGTTAAATATATCTTCTTGTTAGTATTTGATGTTAACGTTACAGGCGCATCTAAAGTTACTTTAGTAGTAGTTACAGCAGAAACTAAACCACCGATTCTTACTTTGTTTTTGGCACTATCAGACACTTGAATTACATCACCGGGTTGAAAAAACATTGCCCGCGCACGCACCTTACAAGTCAGAAATATATTATTAGGTAAAGAACTAAAAATAGTCCTTCTCCCAGACCGAATAGCAGCCCCTCGTCGGGTTTCTCCTAATAAAGCATACTCTTCGATTTGGACTCCATACTTATCAATAGAAGCTGGGTCTTCCACAATTTCCGGTATCTGCTCCCAATCCTCAATAATAGATTGATAAGATACCTTAGCCACAGTAGTTACAGTGTTGAGTTCTTTGGTTTGATAAGCAAATTTACCCTCCTCCACATCTGCGTTAGTTAATATCTTCGGTAATGCAGTCGTCGGTCTATCCTGCCAAAAACTTAACTGTGTCCCGTTCCAATAAGGTTTAGCATACATGGTAGAACAAATAGAGCGAATCATCTCTATGACTACTTCCTGCCCACCTGTGCCTAAAACCGTATTAAACAAGAATCTTCTCTCTAGTCCCCCATAGCCATTGTCCACATACCCATTGTTATACACACTGCATTGATACAAAGCAAACTTATCAATATACTCCTCTGGGATACCCAACTTAAATCTAGGCTCAGTCAATAAATAATAAACAATCCAAGCCGGGTCAGCAGTCGCTTTAGTGGGTAAATAAAAGCCACCATTCCAACTACCATTAAAATCAGTTCCTCTATCAGTAGCGTTAACTGTAGCGTTAGTAGGTATTCTGCATTTAATACCGCCTAATTTCATCCAAATTTCCGGTATTGATTGGAAAGTTTTAGATGGAAACTGTAAAGCCAGTAATGCTGTATTGGTGAATAGAATCCGGTCATTATTAATCTCTGAGTAGTCCAACCATTTTAAGTTGACACTTTCTTTACTTTCTCTGTTGTCAGGGTTAGGTGGTTCAGAAGGATGAGTTTTTTGAACCCGGACTTGAAAACTGCTTTGAGTAGGATCAACAGGAAAATAATATTCAAAAGTCACTGGGTCAGCGTACCTAGCGTTGATACAAGTAGAGTATCTTTCTACAAACGCACCTCCCCCTTCTTTAATAAAAATTTTGAAGCAGCAATCAGTTTTTCTGACATCACCATTTTTATCGTTGTACTGCATTTGAAGACTTAGGCGAACTTTGATAGCAGTAATATCAGAGTTTGAGATTTGCCTTGTTGTCCCATTACCAATATTTTTTATCTCTGTATTAACAGTGTTGACATTACTATTTGATATCCCCAAATTTGTCACAAAAGAGTCATTAGACTGATTGGGTCCACCGATGCTATAGTCAACAGATACATCAAGAAAATTAGCTGAACCATCACTATTAACTAACGGTGTTTTATCAAAGTAAATATTAGATAAAGAAGTCATCCCTTCCAATTCACCTTCACCAATAGCTAATAGCAACTTGACATAATCATTAGAAGTTGCGGTAATTGGGTCAGTAATTGGGTTTTTGGAAAGCGCTCTATTTGCAAATCCCATAGTTTATTTAATAATTAATAATTACTTAGAACCTGTTTTATATTTCCAACCCGGTGCAAATTCTGAAGTTATTTCCAGAGAAATTACCTGGAAATTTTTAACTAATACTTCACCAAATACCAAAGGAATAGGTGTACCTTCTTTGGTATTAAAACCAGAAGACTGGAAAAAGGTAGACTTAGCATCTTCTTTAGGATTGCCATTAATAATAGAATTAAGTAATCCAGTAGCACCACTATAAATTAATGACCACCCCAATGGTGCAGCCGCTCCAGTAGCCACCAAAGCTATCCCAATACCAATCATGGCAATATTAGTTAAAGTCTTTCCTGAACCTTCTATAACTGGGGTAATCTCAATTACGCAACCGCTTACAGGTAACAAAACACTGGGCGAGTCTTCCAGTATATATCGTTCCCAATTGTCCCCCTTGACTATTACCGTGTAATACCAATCCGAACCCAATACATAATGTTTAAAGTCAGAAAAATTGCAACATAAAAAATTAATTACTTCTCGTACTGTGTTTAAGTTGCCTTGAATTTCAGGTACGAACTTAGTCCCCAAAATCCCATTTAATTTAATAGTTGTTAGCATAAATTTTTTAATCGGTAGTGACTAACAGTTCGTTCTCTTAAATATCTGCCGTAAGGTTCAATTTTACTCAAAGATTTTTGTGACATAGAGTGAAGGATTAAATTCTTTTCCGCATCCACTAAGATAGCAGCATGATTAACCTGTAACCCTCCCCTTAATGCGATCGCAAATACATCATGAATTTCTGCTTTAGTCCCTATAGGCATTAACCGTAATTGGTGGTCAAAGTCAAAAGGGCATTGATAGTTGTCTGGCGGAAAATTATCAAGATGAGAGCGTTGAAAGTCGCCTACATCTACCCCAAGCATACCTAAAAAATAACATCTACCAATAGAGAAACAATCAGAGCGTCCCCAGTAAAAGGGAATGCCTTGATAAAATTCTATTTGTTTAGGCGTGTAATTTATAAAATTAAGTGGAAACGGGTTAGGGTTATTTGGTTCATAATAGTCCCAAACATCAAACACTGTGTGATAAAGAATAATTGGTTTTTGAGTTTGACGACTCATCTCAATGTCAGTATACGTAAAGTAACCAGGTTGAGTATCACTACAGTGGGTATGCCAAAAGGCTGTGATTTGAGAATAGTTAAATCTAGCTAAATCTCTAGAAGCAATGGCAAAGTTATTAGCAGGGTCATTGTGGGAATTGGGTAAAGAAACAACCTGGTTATGAATAACCAGCCCGCAAGACTCAATTGAGTCATTAATAATTAAAGATTTGATTTGTTCCTTAATTAAATCAGAAATCATTGTCATGATAAATATACTTTGTGTTTATGATAGCATATAATTTAATTAATATTAATTAATAGCTTAAAGATGTTAAATACAAATTTATTATCCCCCAAGGTTCAAGCCTTAGTTTCCACTTGGATCGGGATGATTCAACAGTCAGATAAAAACATTACAGATAAATATGTGGAGATGCTCAAAGATTCCCCTGTAGCCTCCGCAGCCAATGATTTAAGAACATTATTAGGTGTATCTTTACTGGGGAAATATCAACATCCAGATGAAAACATTGAGCATTTTGTTAGGTCATCCATCAACCAGATGGAAGGAAGTTGGTCTAACGTAATTGCTGAACTCTTGACATTTATTCCCTTTGGACGCTCATTTTCAGAAGTTAGTTACGTCATCAAAAAACGGGTAGCTTATTTAGACAAAATCCGTACCATAGACCCGCGTTATTATTGGTTTGAAGGGTACAGTGGCAGCATTAAAAAAGTCCACTACATGAGAAATGCTGATATCTACATTCCTTATGAGAACGGTATTCATTTAATCAATCAACCATACTTAGCATTGGGGGGCGACCCTTATGGAGTAGCAATATGTAGAAGAGCATACCCATACTGGGAATTAATGAAAGTGGTCAACGCTTGTATGGCGATCGCATCAGAAAGACAAGCCACTAAACTACTGGTAGCCAAAACTGATACAGCCAACAATACTGTTACCATGATCAATCCTGAAACCGGGTATGCTTTCTTAGACCCTGCCACGGGAGAGCCTAAGCTGTTTAACCAGGCTTATGTTATGTCTAAGAACTTAGATGACATGAAAAATAATTCTTATGCAGTGATTGATATTGCTGATGATATCTTTGCGATCGCTCACGAAACCGATGGTAGTTTCTTCATGAACATCCTAGGCTACTTAGAGTCTATGATTATGCTGTCATGGCTAGTACCTAGAACCGTCACAGGTACAGGTGCAATTAGTAGTGGTGACAGTAACCTCAACGCTGGGCATAGGGATATCTTGGATTTAGTCATCAAGTCACAGATGGAATTAGTGGGGGATGTCTTGGTTGAACAGGTGATCCGTCCCATGATTGAATTTAATCTTGGAGAACAAGAAAATTACGGGATTTTTCCTATTAATTCACAGGACAACGAAGATGTGATATCACTGTTAAATATTGTCAATAACTGCATAAGCACAGGTGCATTTAGTATTGACGACTTAGCTGTAATCAATAGAATGAGGGAACTAGCAGGAATAGCACCATTGGAAGAGATTAAGGAGGTAGCTAGTGAAAAAAAGTACCAAAGGGTAGCAATTAAAGCCGCCCAAGAGTCAACTAGCTTTTATTGGAACTCATCTAGCCAAAGATATCAATATGCCAACGGGAATAAACAGGGTCAATTTGTCAGAGAGAAAGATGTAGTCAGAATCACAGAGAAAGCCATAGCGGACACGCTACAGCTAGGCAACAAAGTCACCGACAACTTACTATTAGGAAAAATCAATGTTAGTACATGGGAACGACAAACCGCAGAACTAATCAGAGATGTTTCCTTGTACCAATACTCATTAGGTATAGGCGGACTAAAACAGATGGACTGGCGCGACCATGCTGAACTAAGCGGTAAACTCAACTTGCAATATCAGTATTTGCGGGGATTCTCCAATGAAATACTCAGAGGCGAGTTATCAGAAGCCCAAATAGCTGCTAGAGCGCAAATGTACTACAACAAAACCAGACATTTTTATGAAGATGGTAAACTAGAAGGGCATAGCAGAAACGGATACTTATGGGAACGTCGGGTTATAGCTGCTAGTCATAGCTGTAGTGACTGTATCCGTTACAGCAGTATGGGATGGGCAAAGATTGGTACATTACCAAATCCAGGAGAAAACTGTCAGTGTCGAGCTAACTGCAAATGTGTTAAGTATTATTCAAATTCACCAATACTACCTAGCTTATGAAGGATAAATTAAATGATTTTGTTCCTGTGGTGTTTGCTTTACTTAGTGCAATCATCACAATAGTTACTATGCTAGTTCCCGATTTGTCAGACACAAAAGCCAGTGGTGCATTTAATATAGCATTAGCATTGGCCTCTGGTAGTGCTGGTTTAGCTGTATCCAAGGATCGGAAAAAAGATGAATGAATTTACACCACCACTGGAAGAGTTACCGCAATTAGAAGTATTAATGAGTAGCCTAAGTATCAATCAAGAGACTGCTGAACAAATCATCCAAGAATTTGTAGACAATCCCCCAATACCTGAATTGGCCAACCTACCACTAGCAGAATGATTTTGTAGGGGTCAACGGCCGTTGACCCCTACCGTTCTGGTATCCGTTGACCCTTACTGTTCTGGTATCCGTTGACCCTTACTGTTCTGGTATCCGTTGACCCCTACCGTTACCTGCCATAAGGATTACCCCGCCGGATAGAACCACCGGGACGCATTTCTCGTCTAATCCCATCACTAACAAGAGCCTGTACAGTCTGTGACAATCTAGCCCCATCTACATCAGAACCTTCATTCACTGACACACTCACAGGCACATTCACTGTTGTAGTGCTACCACCAATCTTAGAAGCAATATCCCCAGAGCCACCACCAACAATGCCACCATCAGCAAATCCAGAAATACCTGATTGCAACTTATTCCAAATAGCAGTTTCTTTGTGATTAAGGATACGCTCACCTTCAGAAGCGACCACCAGGTGCGGTGTCCTCCCTGTCATAGCCCGTTCCTTATTCATCGTTCCCACAATTCCCCCGTTGGCAAAATTCTGAATCTTCCCAAGAGTATCTTTATCAATCAT
>JACCDO011592453.1_pt1 | contig 47712 bp, 30 predicted proteins | sample 7446101 | NCBI WGS metagenome assembly JACCDO01 (sample SAMN15323440, study PRJNA562643) | freshwater metagenome | isolation source: river surface water | place: USA:Blue River Watershed | collected 2017-08-16 | reverse complement strand
GTTGATCGAAATATTAATTATGTAGCGCCAATAACGACACATCTACCGCTTGATAAATTATTGAATTTAAGTACAGGTGGAGCTTTAAATAATAGCGAGCAGTGGCTCAATCCAACGCATCCATATAACGATAATTTTGAAAGGGAATATGTTGGAAATACGACGCAACAATTACTAAAACAATCTCAATCTCATGAATATTTTAAAGATTTAGAAAATAAGTTTACCAAAGGTGGCTTCCGTAACCCAGCAAGTAGACCATCTTCAGCACCAGCTCATAAAATTAATAAACAATAATTTTTGTTATATAATGTGAAAGAAATACAGTTTATAAATATTCATAATACTTTAATTTTTTATCTTTTTTATGATATATGCTATTGGAGCTCCTATAATTCCAAAAGTCCAAGTAGAAGGTGGACCTTCTTCTACTGATGGAAATATAGTAGGTTTATTAGCAATTAGATAATTCATTTTATAAATTGTATTGACCAATAATGTCGCAATAGAAAGCCAAATCACTGAAGGTGCAAGAATATAACCCGCTAATGGTAATGTAGTAAAGTATAAATATGTTGTCGCAATAATAGACAACAAAACAAAATACACTCCAGCTGCCGAGGTTCCTAATCTTCGTTCGACATTATTTATCGTGTTCCATGTGTCTCCTATGGACAAATGCAAAAACATAATTGAAATTGGCAGTGATAACAACGTTTTATCATGTAAAAATACTAGTGTTGTACTTATTGTACGCAAGAAGGCAATTGTAATCCATATAATTGGAAATGCTTTTGGAGGAGGTTGCCACGATGGCCGTACAAGGTTTTTAAATACGGGATCATCATTTGAGGCTTTAGGTCGTGAATTATTTAATGGTGAGAATACCCTTGATTTGAGTGACATAAAAAACATAAATAATGAAACAAAACCAACTGATAATGTCTGACTATTTATTTTGGGAAAGTATATTGACAATTTATTAATGAATTTGATTTGAAAAAAATGCAAGAATGTAAGTATTAGAGTCCATTGCACTAATGTAGCTCCAATATAGCTACAAAATGCAAGAAAATCAGGAGTCTTGTCTTGTTTCACTAGAACATTAGGATTCCATCGTCTTTTGAACAAAGACAGCTTTATTTGATCGCTTTGCGATGGTTTTGTAATGCATGTAATCTTATTTGTGACTATCCGATTTTTAGCCAAATATCCATTCACATATCCACTATTAATGATAAGGACGCAAATAAGCATTAACCAATACACCATAGGGACCATTTCAATACAACTTAATCGCAAAACGGTAAATGTTACTGCGGAATGATGATGATGATGATGATGATGATGATGATCTTCTGATCAGAGTGATGATCGCCGGTACTAGAATTCGGTCCTATAATTGTTAGAACTAATATACAATCAAGACGAAAACTAAATGTATTGGCAATATACTCTAAGCTTGGCACAAGACCGCAACAACTTTTAAGAAATTCTTTTGTAACTAATAAGTAACTAATAATACAGGTTAATAATACTAATAATTATTCAGATGTGGATATGTGGTCTACGACCATAAACAAGCACTAACAAGTAGCAATTATGCATAGATTAGAATAAATATAAAATTATTTCAAACTTATAACACCATTTCTATTGTAACAGCAATGCAAATAGTGCTTTGATGAATTTAAAATAGATCTTATTTACTTGAAATAGTTGGCGATCATGTACTGCATAGTAATATTGATACCAATACCAATACCAATACGGTAGTGAATAATTCGTGAATTATCCAAGGTACCGGTTAATGATTTGTCATGAAAAATTTTGAGCCAAAAATAAATTTAAAATTGATTTTAAGTAAACTTGCACGATGTCGTTGCAATCGCGCTCAGACGCATCTGAGATTAGCATAATTAGAGGTTGGTATGACAGTCGAGATCGTGGGGAGAATAGTGTGAAGTCGCCATTATTAGCCAATGTATCATGTAATTCATTGCGTTATTCGAATAAAAAATCATATAAGATTGAGATGCATATGAAAGCGTTAACAGTTAAGTTAAAGAATGAACAGAAAGATGTAGTTTCTATAGACTATGAATATGGTACAAGAAGTTTTGTGGAAGATGCACTACTTCACAGTATAAATAATGAAGTAGATGATCAAACAACAACTAGTAGAATTAGTAATAATAGAATTTTAGAATTTGCTAACGATTTATCATGCATTGCATCAAGTGTATCTCCAGAGTTATGTTTAATAACTACCGATTATCCCATACAAAACATGGCACCAACCTCCGTTGGCAACATACCAGTGGTAAATAAATTATCAAATTTTATAGGAAATAATGAAAAACGTCCACTTCAAAATAACTCATCGTCAAATGAAAGACCAATACAAGAAAATATAAAAGTAGTTGAACAACCAGTACCAGTTTATCAGCATGACTTTAAAAAATTTAAATCTGCTAAAGATCAATTTAAAATGGAAGGAGGTAAAATTGAAAATTTAAATACTGGAAATAATCAAGCAGCGACAGCAATCAGTAAAAAAATAATTAATTCTTCTAAAAAAGATGGAAATAAAGAAGAAGTACAATTACCACCTGAATTAGAAGGATGTGATCCTGCATTAGTTGAAAAAATTGAAGCAGATATTATACATACTGGACAACCAATTACATTTGATGATATTGCTGGTTTAGAATTTGCTAAAAAATGTGTTAATGAATTGATATGCTGGCCAATGACTCGTCCTGATTTATTTCAGGGTTTAAGGGCATTACCAAGAGGATTATTATTATTTGGACCACCTGGAACTGGGAAAACATTGATTGGTAAAGCCATCGCAAATCAGGCCGGTGCAACATTTTTTAGTATCAGTGCCTCATCAATGACTAGTAAATGGATCGGTGAATCCGAAAAATTAGTAAGAACATTATTTGCCGTAGCAGTTTATAGAGAACCAAGTGTAGTTTTTATTGATGAAGTTGACTCGTTATTATGTCAACGATCCTCTGATGAAAACGAAGCAAGTAGAAGATTAAAAACAGAATTTTTAGTTCAATTAGATGGCGCTGGTACCAATTTAGCAGCCAGAGTAGTTATTGTAGGCGCTACTAATAGACCAGATGAATTAGACGAGGCGGCTAGAAGGAGATTTGTGAAACGAATTTACATACCATTACCCGATATAGAAGGTCGTAAACAGTTATTTCAATCCTTATTAGCCAAATCTTATCACAATATAAATGAAAATAATTTGAACGTACTAATAGAAAAATCAAATGGATTTTCTGGGGCTGATGTACGATCTCTATGCACTGAAGCAGCAATGGGACCCGTTAGAGAAATAGCAATGAAGCAAGGTAATTTGTTACATATTAAGGAATCTGATGTCCCTCCTATCACTATGAAGCATTTTGATGATTCGTTAGAAGCAGTAACAACGTCCGTATCAACAGCAGATTTAAAGAGATATATTGATTGGAATAATATTTATGGAAGCTTTCGTAAAATGCAATAATAATAATGTAAAGAATAATATAAATTTTGTTCAATTGTACATAATACATAATATTTTGTGATGTTATTTGACAAATCTTTGTAATGAAACAGGAATTGTTGCTTTTACTTTCTCTGCAACAACTTTGTCATTTAATTCTTTTTCCTTTTGTAATTTTTCTTTTAATTTTAGTGTTTGAGCATCGACAACATTTTTCTGCTTTCTCCTCAATTTCGCCGATATTTTATTTCTGCCACGTTTTCTATCTTTAGAATCAACTTTTGGTTCTATTTTGTTCGCACGATTAAATAATTCCAAATGTTCCTTCTTAACTGTTGCTTGATCTTTATCAATTGAAGCAATAAATGACGAATCTAATGATATCATGTCATAGCTTAATTTATGTATCAAAGAGTGAACTTCTGATTCACGACGTTGTTTAATAGTCATAAATGGATCTGCCTCATAAGTATCATAGTTGGGTTCGCCAGCACCTGGTGTAATGATTGTAGTAAGTCCATGAGAATGTCCAGCACATAAAACATCTTCTAGTGGTCTAAATTTTACGCATGACACACTAACATTGGATAATAAAGATTGAGCACGAGCTGTTGCACCACCACCTGATGACAATGCTGGATTAGGCGTTCTTATAGAGTGTTTCAGATATGTAACGTCACCAGGACTAGTAAGAGCTGATTTTAATACTTGAACTGTTCTACCAATAGATAATCCAATCATACCCTTATCTGATATGTCCACTGAAGTTGCTGGATGATCTAATTTAAAATTATGCAAATGACCGAATTTGCGTAAGTCCCATATTTTTAATAATCCATCCATTCCCGTGGTTGCCATGTATTTGCCTTCTCTATCAATTGCTAAATCAGTTATTGGAGATTTATGACAAAACATCGATATTAAAGCCTTTCCTGAAGCAGGACTCCAAAGTGTAACAACGCCATTAGAATGCCCACAATGTGATACCGCATTCCATGGATTATGCTTCAATACTTTACAAGGTCCATGACCAGTCTGAAAACCAGCAACATACTCTCCAATACTTATATCTTGCCATTTAATCCATCCCGAGTGTCCTACCGATGTTAACAAGTAATGATATGGCAAATAATCTAACTTAAATGGTCTTTCATGTCGCGTTAAACAATGAATTTCAACACCTTTATTGTCATATATGTAGGCATATTTATGCTGTGCAACTGCAAATAAAGTTTCATTGTGTAAAAAATGCGCATCATGAATTTCTTGGTCAACATTTGTTTCTAATTGAACTGTATTATGCAAACAATCTAGCATGGCAATGTGCCCTTTACGACCATAAAATAATTGGTATCTACCATTTCTGGTATAATTAACTTTATATGGTCCAAATTTTGTAAGTTGTAAATCAATAACATTTTTTGCTGTATTTAAATCAACATTTTCTTTAATAACTTGCTGTTTTAATTTATATGTCCTTTCATTTGGGCCTTCTAGTTGTATAGCACCTACTTCCCCCGTTAATAAAACTTCAGTCGCAGCAGTTTTTTGTGCATTTTCTATAATAGTCTCTTGTGTTTCTTTCAAAGTCAGTCTTAATCCTTTACTTTTAATTTTATTCGTATTAAATTTAACAGACCCCCTTGTATATTTATTAAGAATATCGGAATCTATAGGTGCAACGGTAGATATTAAATCATGTTTTGATTTCTTATAATTATTACTATTATTCCTTGAAGAAGATGTACTACTTGCACTCTTTGGTCTTTTTTTACTTGGTTTACTAAGATCATCCATCTCAAACCTTATAAGATAAATATTGATGAGTAAAAAGTAAAGAAAAAGAATAATGAATATTGAAACGACAACGGTCCAAAGGATACGAATTTACTTCCAATGGGTGCTTTTTTGTTCCGATATATTGGGAAATTGATAATTCTACAACAATCATGAGAATCAGGTGTAGCAGTACTCTCCCTTATGCGTGGTAAACAGCGAGATCTTACCTGATCAAGTCTTTCCTTTGTAATTAGAACCAAGTTTATTTGCGATTAAATTTTTTGTTGGCGAAATTTTTTCAATGGTCGGCAAATACCGGTATCAGAAAATATAAAGTAAAGTTTGCTTGCTGCCTCTAGTGTATGGTAAATTATACAGAAATCGCCTAGATTTCCGCTTAATAAAGCTGGGCAAACTATGTGGCTTTCAAATAATATTGATTCTACTTTTTGGGTGTGGATTTGTGGATACCGGTATCAAAAATCATTTTAATGAAAAATGATAATTTCCATACTGGAATTTACCCATTTTTGCACATAGTTAATAAGGAATAATATTTTTCGCTATGTCATGCACATTACACACTTCATTAGGTGACATAAAAATTGAAATTTTTTGTGATTTAGTACCAAAAACAAGTGAAAACTTTTTAGCATTGGCAGCCTCTGGATATTATGATAATACTATATTTCATCGTAATATGAAAAATTTTATAGTACAAGGCGGAGATCCAACAGGTTCAGGTAAAGGCGGTACAAGTATATGGAATGGTGTATTTGAGGATGAATTCCATCCAGAGTTAAAACATGATCAAAGAGGTATTATATCGATGGCGAACAAAGGAGCTAATAGTCCAAATACAAATGGTAGTCAATTTTTTATTATATATGGTCCACAGCCACATTTAAATAACCTAAATACTGTATTTGCTACTGTAATTGATGGTTTTGAGGTATTAGATGCAATGGAAAAAGTATCTGTTGGCGAAAAATTTAGACCAGTGACTGATATAAGAATAAAAACAATTACAATTCATGCAAATCCACTTGCTGGTTAATTAATTGTATAAATTTTTATATATTTTATAGTATTCATAATGTTAAGTATATATAATTCATGTGCAATATTTTTTAGTTATTTATAGCCTAATAATAATTGATATTGAAATCTATTAAAAGAAATCCTCTTCGATAAGTTCTAAATATTTTACACTCCATATGTATTTCGATTTGTACAAAGAATTAATGTTATAATTATATAATATTACGTAAGACTTTGACACCGGTTTATTAATTATTTGTTCCATTAGTTCCGTATTTAGTCACTTATCAGTTACTATAAGTTACTATAAATCTACTAAATATTTTAGTGGTCTCGTGCATACCTTATAGTATATTACTAGGACACCAACGTTTCATTCTGGTTGTATAGTAAATTAAGCATCTTAACGGGATTCCTCATACCGGTACCATCTGTGAGAATTTTTGGTACCATAGCATTCCTCTGAATTTCCTCAGTGGCAGAAAGTTTCATTGGACACTTATAGATTTTTACCGTTTTTGATACTTACCTCAAAAAAATGCTTAGAAATTTGTTGGCTGGTACCAGGAAATCTTTGCGATATTTTAGTAGTGATATAATATCAGTAAAATGGAAAAAAAGAGATGGTAGCGAAATAGTTACAAAAGGAAAGATAGGTCAAAATATATTAAGGTTAGCACATGAATATGATATTGAATTAGAAGGTGCATGTGAAGGTGTATGTGCATGCTCAACTTGTCATATAATTTTAGAAGATAAAGTTTATGATAATCTACCGGAGGCATCAGAGGATGAAGAGGATATGCTTGATCAAGCATTCGGGTTAACTGCAACGTCTAGACTTGGGTGTCAGATAAAGTTAACAAAAGAGCATAATGGAATGCTGATAAAAATTCCCAGTGCGACTAGAAATTTTTATGTCGATGGTACTTTCTTACTCTATAACTAATTCAAACCAATTTTCATGATTCGTACTAATAGGTCACATTCCAAAGCCACACTAATAATCTATATATAAAAAGTCGAAGTAGTTCATGTTGTTCATTTATACAATACATTTCAATTTGTTAACAATATTTGTTGCTAATGCCATAGCATCTGTATTTGCAGTAAGTAATGATTTTTCTAAAACATCTATATTTTCTATTACTTCTTGCAACGCAAAATCATCATCCTCAATACTTTTATTTAAAACAGCTTCTTTTAACATTTCTACCCGATTGGCTAATGCCGCAATTTTAGCTGTTGGAACTTCTTGCATTGAAGCCAATAGTGATTTTTGCATATCCGTAGTGCGTTTTAGTATCTCATTTTTATTCAATACTAATGAATTCCCTAGATCTTCATGAGTCTTAATGCATTTCAGATACGATTCCTTATCCACCGATGTAATTGTTGTTGTTGAATACCACAAATTTACCAATACTTGTAATATTTGTTTCTTTGAATAAGCTTTATTATTCAAATAATCTAAATATGATGTTAATTGATTCAATCTTTGTGAAGCCAATACCTTATTTACCTCTTGAATAACAATACTATTAATCCTTTTCTTAATCTTTTTATTACTTGGTGATACTACTGTTTGCTTCGTATTTGCATCATTTGAAATAGTTTCTTTATCATTATTAAATTCAATTTTATTATCATTGATTTTATCTGTTTCATTTAAATTATTATGTATTTCTTTTAATATTGATGTATACGCCACTGTTCCAATAGAGTCCTTTGATGAATTTACAGTAGTATCATTGCATCGAATTAATGTATTTAATAATGAATTATCATTTTTATTATTTTTTGCTTTTATTTCTTGAATTTGCAGAATGTAATATTCAATATCACACTGACAAGCAGCGAAAGATAATATTCCTGGTGTTGGAATAAAAAATCCTAATAATTCAGATACACATTTTTCTATACCATTGATATTAGTTGAATGAAACATAATTTTAGCATCTTCATCACCAATAAAGCTAACAATAACTGATTCAATCACTGCAATTGTAGATTTAATTGATTTCTTACTTAGCTTACTATACGGTCTCTCCATATCTAACGGTAACATATTATCTAATAAAGCGATTAAACACGATCGACGAAATAAAAAAAATGTTAAATATAACGAAGAAAATTCCATAATTGCCGAAGAAGAATCAAAGGAGTCATAAATTTGTAATGCTTTTGCAACGGCTATTGTGCATTCACGACAATGTGATGCAATAAATGTCATAAAAAAATTCTTACTATTTGATTGTACACCATAATTTTTTTTCATTCCCTCGTAATATTCTTTACTTTTATTCTGCACTGTAATGTATGGCCTTATTAACTCATATATTATATCGCCAATCAATTGTAACAAATGAACCAGTCTAGAATCCCCTTTATTTTTTGGTTTTTCATCATTAATATTATTTAAAAATGATTTAAACGAAGGAGTTGATTCAATTTTAGTAGATATCATTTGGGTAATAATTTCATGAATTGTTAATGACTTACGTGGTGAATTATCAATAGTTGTAACTGATCCTAATGATGTAGTTGATGCTAATATTGATGAACTAGATATAGCAGTTGCTGTAATAGATTCAGTTGATAATGATAATATAAATAGCATAATATTTTGTGCATTTAATAAAACTTCATGCCTTTTAATCGTTAAGCTTCGATCATGAATTCTTTGATCCACAGTGATTGAATTAGGTAATAAATCAATAATTGGTGTGATTACTCTAAATGCATGTATAAGCGCTGTAAATTTAATAAAACCTTTTTTATCAGGATCTAATCTTTGACACACAGCATCTAATTTATCCCAATTATTCTGAAATGATAATCCTAATGTATCTTCGGAAAATATTCTAAAATTTTCACGTGATAATTCAGTAAAATTACGAATTTCACCTTGTCTCATTTGAGTAAATAATGACATAATTTGTGATCGATCTTTATTGTCTTTAATGGATCCATAACGATCAAATATTCTACGTATAATTCCAATTAAAAATACAAAACCAGCAGCGATTATGTAAGGTTGTTGACAATATTCATCAATTTCATTCATCGTTAAAGAATTATTTGGTAATGCATTTGCATTATCTGCTAAATATAATGATTTAATGCATTTTTTAATATCATTCAAGGCAATAAACTCTTCATCGGTCATAAATTCTGTTTGATTTTTTGAATCGTCATATATTCGATGACCTAATCTCATCCATAACGATGCAATTCGTTGAAGTATTGTGCGTGTTTCACTAACACCAAATTCTGAATCATGTTCAATAACATATTTGCGTGATAAATGTTCAAATAATTTTATTTCCTCGGATGCTGCATCTTCCATTATTTCCCGCAAATTCAAATTTTCATATTTGTTATTACCACGATTATTTTTACCATTTCCTCCATTCAAACCAATGTAATCCAACGCATTATCGATACTAGATGCACAACTCAAATATACTTTTTCTTTCATCACCTCGGGTGGATTTGCTACATCTTCTTCAATTTTCTTGATCTGTTTTGCTAATTTTGATTTATCTGAATCTAGATTATTCACTTTAGTGGTGACATCAACTAACATTTTTTCAATATTTTTACGATCTTTTTCTAGTACTTTGATTGCATCTTTTGCATGTTTATTTTCTTTGGCTACTAATTCTAATCGTTGATTAGCTATTCGTTTATCTTCACGTAATTTTTCGGTTTCTTTCTGCATTTCAGCAAATGTGATAGCTTGAGTTTCAATCACTTTTTGTAATTCAAATATTTTATCTGCAAATTTATTATTAAATGAAATATCTGGCAGAATTATTGGTTGAATAGCATCCTTGATATGACTGGGAGTATCATCTATCAATTTTCGAGGAGATGTTTGTTTATTTTCAAGTCTACTAGATAGTATTATCGCATCTACTTCAGCTTTCTGAACTGTACATTCGACAGATTGATTAAGCACAATTGTATTGACAGTAATGTCATTTTTCTCATTTTCTTTTTCATTTTGTGGTAATTTAAGTTTTGGAATGATAGGTTCGTGCACTATTGCTGGGACGGCACCATTTTTTGAATCATTTTGAACATTTTCATCATTATCCGTTGTAATAATAGTGTCATTAACATCAACTTGAATGCTATTTTCAACTTCTGGATGTATAATAGTATTCTCAGATTTTTTCTCATGCACATCTTTACTCTTACGGCGTTTTTTAATAGCGGTCTCCTTAATAACATTTTTTTTGTTTTTAGTAACAGTTAATGATGGTATAACTGGACGTGGACTTTGCAAATTTTCTTTATTATCTTGTTCAATTAAGTCTCTTATTGCCATAGTCGCTTTAGCTGCTTCAATATCACCATCTCCACCTAAAATATCAGTTATATCCTCAATTAACATTTCTGTTATCATCACACCATCTAATTTCTTTCTTAATGCTAAAAGAGCGCATTTCGGACAATTTAAATGAAATCTTAGCCATCCTGCAACATGCTCGTAATCCCAATCTTTCAACAATTTAGGACAATCAATACTAGCTTTTTTTAACACTTTATCTCGTAAAATATTAGAATGCATTGCTATTTTGGTGCAATGTATTGGATGAAGAATATTTAACGTTTTAATAATCCTTTCTTGATCCAAACATATTAAATCATAACCAGATACTTCATGATTTTCAAATGCCTCCATATATATATCAAGTTCTAAATAGAATAAGAAAATTAAGTAAATGTGAAATAATCAACATAAATTATGAAAGAAATACCTAGCTCATCGGTAACATATGCTTTTACTGTTGGTAAATTCCATCTATGAGCTTCAGCTTCATCAGCATAAAATGGAGGAGCAGGTGGCATACTTATTGGTGGTCCTATAGCTAATAATCTATCCAGTGCTTCAGTAGCATCTTTAGGAGGATCATTAGATATTGGTTTCGCTACTTTAATAACTTCTTTTTTCCCCTTTGATCGCGATTTTTGCTTTCTTAATTGATCATCATTGATATTTTCAACTTGTTCTTTGACTAAATCTTCAACATATTTTGAGTGTACATAAATTTTGGAGTCAGATGAAAATGATTGTATAATCCAATCATTACTATTTGGTATAAAATTACGCAAATTGCTATCATTAAATAATTGTAAATCAGAGGGTACACGTAAGTTACGATCTGCACAATGTTGCTGAGTTAACTTAAAAAATAAATTTTTAGATATTAATCCATAGACTACGCTAAGTGTATCACATGGTTTAACTTTACCAAGTAATCTATAGGATCCCATTTGAGTTTTGACGGTTAAATTATAACCATAAGGACAAAAAAATATTTCTAAATCATCATAATGGGTATAAGTGCCATTAACACCACGGGACCATAAGTGACACATTGTATTTATTTGATCATTACTCAGAATTGTTTGATAATGTAATGTAATCGTTGATGCCAACGACGAGGTTGATACCTTTCCATCACTTATCTGTTTTAAGGATGAAAATAATGATAAAATATGTTTGATAGGCTTAATGAATCTATTATCCTTCCCAATATTCCCATTATGGCTTTCATCATCTTCATTATCATTACTATTTGGATTTACAATTGTAAAAATAATTGGAAACATATAATGTTTCCCAGATGTAACACGAGCTATACAATAAGATAATATTATTCCGATAGTACATTCTACATCAGCATCAAGACCTTCGCACATCATCGCAGATCGTATTAAGGCACCATATAATTCTTCACCAGCTCCTGGTAATCCTAAGCGAGCAAATAACCCCAGTATTAATTCTGTAGATATTTTTTCATTAGATAATGGCTCTAAGACATGTTCAGCCCGGCTAACCTGGACTTCAATAACCTCCATCTCCATCTCTTTCTTAGAGACGAATGCTAACAATTCATGCATATCAATTAAACAATCAAGAACAATTTTTGATTGAAATTTATGAATAGTAAAGTCTTGCAATAGCCTTTTTGTTCTATCCTTTTTTACGTTATCACTACTTTTACTCTCTTGAATTAAATACAGCTCATTTTGCAGTTCACTGTAAATATCACTAAAACGGACACATAAAGCTGCAATAACAGACCCAGATAGTTTTGAATACTGTGTTGACCAAATTTCACCAAGCGATTTGATAGATAAAAATCTAGTATTATTATTGCTATCATCAGTATCATCATTGTTGCTGTTATTTTCATCACCATTCCAACTACATATTTTTGGTAACACCGACTTCCAGTAAACAGCTTGGTCTACTGTATCTCTTCGATGCATCGATTCCAATATAATTTTTTCAGCAACTTTGAGTAAATTTACCCCTTTAAAACCAACCGTCCAATGAACATCAAATTCATCCCCGTATGTATCTTCTCTATCTACATCATCAAAATCATTAACTTCTACGTTGTTATCCATAGCCAAATCTGTATTTAATCCAGAATTCACGCTTAAATTTGGTGCTGCATCAACCGATTTACTGATACTACTATCTTCTATGGGTTTTGTGCTTGTACTTGGAGCTGCATCAACCGACTTACTGATACTACTATCTTCTATGGGTTTTGTGCTTGTACTTGGTGCTACATTAATTGATGATACAAGATTACTACTACCTTCACATAGCGTAACCGGGTCATTAATATTGGTGGTTGTGACAGACTTCTTCGACAAATCATCATTTTTTTTAACCTGTATTTCGTCGCTAGTAAGAGCGTCTTTAATCGTCCCTGTCATCCTGACAAATCCTTTGTTATATTTCTTTGGTATGTGTATCAATTGAATAATAACGTTTGTGGCAGTGTTATTAGTGCTGATAACTTCACGTATATTAAAAGAACCTTTACCAATGTGAATTTCTTTCTTTCCAGTTAGGTTTTGTCCAGTATTAATTACTTCTACATCAATAGTATCGACAGATGATGCCAAAGTTATTGTAAATTTCTCTTTGAATGTACCTAAAAAGGGAATGGAGCATTAGAGAGTGCACATGTGAGAGAAAGATTACAAATGAAATAAAAATATAATTGTCATGAAACTCATTTAAAAATACGAACCATTTTTTTTGGTATCTTTACTCCTCTCGGTAATGAAAATCTCATTATTATACACCAATCGGATTGTTGGATCCTGCGTATCATTATAAGTGCCAGTATCGTAAAGATCATCGCAACTTAAGTCTTCAACTATGAGCAGACTCATGGTAGACTTAGAGGTCTAATTTTATGATCGCGCAGCGAGTCTTGAGACTTATGGATCAAAAAGTTAGTTTTTTAAAATCAAGGTTTTGGTTGTTTGCCTTTACACCGGTACGCCAACGGTCCGAAAAGGCACAGGATGAAAAAAAAGATAATTTGAGCTTGAAACAGCTTGGAACATAGTATACAACTTTATTACATAAATAACACGTAGAAACTAATTCAAATTAAATGTGTAATGTGCCAGTTTCTAAAAATATGTACAAAGTTTTTTGCTTGGTATTTTATTTATTGTAATATTCCATTTTTGATCAATTGAATCTTTCGACGTTAGTTATATTAGTATCAACATCATCATTACTATCATTCTTGTAATCAGTTGTACTATTCATGTGAGTATGCATTTTAATTGTGGAAGGGTTTGTTGTGGTACTGTTACTTGCTGTAGTAGTGCTACCATCTGAGTTGCTTGAAGTTATACTATTCTCAGAGGAGACAACATGAGAACTTATCCAGTTATAATCTTTAATCTGTTGTGCCGACAATCGACTGTAAATAAATAATATAATATAATTAGTGATAGTGAATATGATGCGACATTTGTAGGGCGTGAAACCTAATTCTTGACTTTATTTTTGGGTCAACAGGAGAAACTTTGATTGTTCCGAGTAAATGTGTAACTTGATTTACTCCATATATATCACTAAAATTGAATGCGATACGAGTTATATTAAGTTTTAAAATGTTATAGTATTTAGAACATACCTTGATACCAAAGGTTGTATAGAAATATCATTCGAAAAGGCGACACCAAATTTTGTGTAATTAATCACTTTTGCTTCCCCAAATCCAGTAAATCTAACATTATGCATCATTTGTGCTATAGCATTTAAATCAGTCAATTCACCATGTAGTATGTTTAGATTCTTCCCTGCAACTTCATGTTGCTCATATTGAGTAGCACTTGTCCAGGCTTTGTTTGTATATAGCACTATATACGGATGCACTGCCGAACATATTACACGAGCTGTAACATATAAATATTATATAAAGAAAATAAGTAAATTTTTTATAAATTTAAAAGTAATATATTAAAGAGAATATTTTAAATCTTAGTTTACCTTCATCACTCAGTTCCAATGCTTGCGCTAGCATCATAACCTTCTTATCAGAGTCATGACTCAAATATATTGCCATATTTTACTTGTTATTATCAATTTATTATTGACTTTTATACAATGACGTACTTCTTCAATTGAATCTCACTCGAAGTTAAACTTACTTAAATGAATGAATAACAAAACTTTTAAAGCTTGAGACAATTCAAATTCGACGCTTTTCTTAAAATTACCCACAATTTCAAGCGGACTTATAGATTTATTCCAAAACTGTGTTTAGTTCAAGTTGCCTTGAATGATTCATACCTGCCCTGTTTTTTTCACCCAAATTTTTTGACCTATGAAATAATCTACATACGTACTCGTGGATTATTCATTCGAAACTAAATATCAATTACTACAAAATAGCATATCATCAAATAATTAAGAGATATAAATGATAATACGGGAATAACGATTAAAAAAATGAATAAATAAATTAGTTTTGGTCTCAAATTTACGATGTATCCAAGTTTAACGTTCATGATACTTTTTCCTTCCTATTCATTTCACTGAAAACAAAATAGTCAACTTTTTAAACCTTTTATTAAATTATTTTATCAGTTAGGGCAGAAAAATTTCATTTGTCAAATTTTGGAAAGAACATTATCGTTATAACGAACCCCCTAAGTAGTAAGTTGAATTCGTCAGCTCATTGTTCATTAAACCCGTCTAGTTAATAAAAGTTTGAAATTATCGATACTTTTGTTATTTTTACATTGGATAATAGTAGTAAGTTTTAAAGTTGGTACAAGAAAGTTTTAAAATAATAGATTTAAAATGTCTGTCTCAAGTCCCACAAATCGCAATTCATCACGACTAATGAAATACATTGAGAGTCCACAATTACAAGAAAAAGTTACTAATGCTATTATAGGTCGAGAAATAGGTATATCAGTTTTAAATGGAAAATGCGAAGTATTTAGTTTTCAAAACAATGGTTATAGTTACAGTCCGTCTGAAGGACAATCAGATACAATATTTCCTTCAAAGGAATTATATGGAAATAATTTAAGTACAAATACACCCACAACTACTATATTTAATGCAGTTACTTCTACAATGGAATCTTCAACATCAGCAAATTTAAATTTGAATAATAATCCACAAATAATGACATCATCTGGTGAATATCTTCCACCATGGGAACCACCAGGTTTAAGAATGCCATCTAATAGTATAAGAGGTCGTTCCAATTCAAATGCATCGGTTGATAGTAAAACAACTCGTTCTAAAGTTGCACCTGTCCCATTAAGGAGGCGTGCATCTTCTCTTGGTGATATTAACAAACCATCAGCTCGCCGTTTGCTCGTAGATCTTATACTAACGTTAAATAATTCATTTCCTGATTTCGATTTTGCCACAACAAAACCTGAACAATTTCATATAATACAAAATTTACAACAAGTAATGCAAACAGTTAACAGTTATTTAGCAGAAATTGAAGTCGAAAATCCCAACTTCTTAACAAGAATGTGGATGGCAATTGATGAAGTTATAAATATTAAAAAATGTGATATATTTACTTACAAACCATTAATGGATGAGTATGAAGACCCATTATATGATAATGCATTATGGTCATTTAATTATTTTTTTTATAATGAAGAGTTACAAAGAATATGTTACTTTACATGTGTTGCTGAAAACAAGTATTCACCCCGTGGAATCCATGAAATGATATATGACGATGATGATGATGACGACGATGACGACTTTGATTTGTCAAATGCACAAGATACTAACAATGATGATGAAGATGAATATACCAGAATGAATGTAGATACAGATGACGATATGGATGAAAATAGCAATAGCGACTTTGATGGAATAATTTAGATATACTAACTTTTCATCACCGTATACTTGTAATATAAATTTTCTTTAATGTAATCTTTAGCTGTTCTATATTTAGAAAATCCGATGTTCAACAATGGAAGTTAGGGTAAGACCATTCCTAAAGTTCAGATACAAGTCGGAAAAAACAGCGATTTGCAGCATTTGAGGGACTAGAATGAGTTCATTTGCAGAGAAAAGAGCATCATTTAGCGGCGGATCTGTCGATCGTCGTCCTAGCATGGGCACACCTTTAAAGGGTACTCCAGATCGTGATGCTAGACCTGAATCTATTCATTTATCAGAAAAATTAGAAGCAATGGGACAAATTAAGATTAGTGGAGCTGGTGGTGCAGCCCATTCATTTTCAGAAGAAGAAAAAATTGCATTCTCAGCACATATTAACGAATCATTAGGTCGAGATCCTATAGTTGGACGTCATTTACCATTAGGTACCTTCCTATATTTTTTTTAGATACAACAAGATTTAAACAGTAATAATTTCATTTTTAGACGAAAATTCCATGGATCTGTTCGAAAGAGCTCATGACGGATTGATATTATGTCGGTTAATTAACTTAGCTGTTCCTGATACTATTGATGATCGTGCATTAAATGTTAAAGAAGGTATGAATGTTTATCATAAAACAGAAAATATTAATTTAGCATTAAATGCAGCTAAAAGTATTGGTTGCCAAGTCATCAATATTGGTGCACAAGATATTATTGAAGGTCGTCCTATTTTAATTCTTGGATTAGTTTGGCAAATTATTAAAATACAATTGTTATCACATATATCGCTAAAAGAACATCCTGAAATGGTTGTTTTGTTAGAGGAAGGAGAAGAGTTAGCGACATTTATTAAATTACCACCTGAGCAAATTTTGTTACGATGGGTCAATTATCATTTGAAGAATGCTGGTTCCTCTAGAAAAATGACTAATTTTGGTTCTGATATTACTGACTCAGAAATTTATAGTATTTTATTAAATCAATTAAGTCCTACGAGATGTGCACTTGCCACTGAAACTGACTTAACTCAAAAGGCATCACATATCATTAGAAATGCTCAAACAGTAGGTGCTGCAACATTTATTAAACCTAAAGACATTTGCGATGGTAATAAAAAATTAAATATGGGTTTTGTGGCACAAATATTTAATGCCTGTCCAGGATTAGTTATATCAGAAAAGGTTCAGCTTGATTTGTCAACTTTAGAAATTGATGATGTTGGTGATAGTAGAGAAGAGCGCGTATTCCGTATGTGGATTAACTCATTAAATCTTGAAGATACTTATATCAACGATTTATTCAATGACTTGAGGGATGGTGTCTGCTTATTACGTCTCATTGATGTGTTACAACCTGGAATAGTTAATTGGAAAAAATGCACTTTAAGTCCAACATCTAAATTTAAAAAAGTTGAAAATGCTAATTATGTTGTTAATCTTGGTAAGGAAATGAAATTATCATTAGTTAATGTTGGTGGCCCTGATATTGTTGACGGTAATAAAAAATTAATATTAGCAATTGTATGGCAACTGCTTCGTAAATTTACATTGCAAGTGTTAGCAAAATTAGCATCATCTGAAGGGGGTGGTGAAATGTCAGAAGAAAGAGTTGTACAGTGGGCTAACGACAGAGTTGCAGCATCAGGAAAATCAACTTCTATGAAAAATTTTAAAGATACTACATTAAAGTCATCATTATTTTTCTTAGATTTAGTCGCTGCCATTGAACCAAGAGCGGTTGAAGCATCATTAATATTGAGTGGAGAGTCAAATGAAGATATGATGATGAACGCGAAATATGTTATCTCTTGCTCAAGAAAAGTTGGTGCTTGTGTTTTTTTAACACCTGAAGATATTGTTGAATGCAAAAGTAAAATGTTATTAGCTTTTTCAGCTGCATTATGGACTGCAGATATCCAGCGTGGTGGATACAAATAAAAATTATATATAAAGTAATAACTAAACTAAATATTTATTATTTTTCTTTTCTATTTGTCAATTATTTTTTACCATATATCAACTCTATTTTCTTCTGGTATATACATTGCATCACCAACTTGAACATTAAAACACTGCAAAAAATCATCTCCAATATTCTTTAATGGTGCATTTGTCCGAAATTCATTTGGACTATGAGGATCAATGGTTAATAGTTGTTTAGCTCTTTCCTCAGTACAATTTTCTCTCCAGCATTGTGCCCATGACAAAAAAAATCTCTGTTTCCACGAAAAACCATTAATTAGTTGATTATCTGAATCATTTTGTTTAATTTTTTTTAATGCACGGAAGGCGAGTTTTATTCCCCCAAGATCGGCAATATTTTCACCACAAGTTAAGGAACCTTTGAGTTTTATACCATATAATTCAAAATTATCAGCTTGCGCAACCATAATATTTTTACGTTTTTCATACTCTAAACCATCTTCAGCTGTCCACCAATCAATCATATTTCCTTCATAGTTATAACATCTTCCCGAGTCATCAAAACCATGAGTAATTTCGTGTGATACAATGGCACCGAATGAACCATAATTCACAGCATCATCAATATTAATATCAAAAAATGGGGGTTCCATAATACCTGCTGGAAAAACAATTTGGTTTAATAATGGATGATAATAAGCATTAATAACATGACAATGCATTAACCATCTATTCCGATCGACAGCTTTATTCATCCGTTCCAATGCCAAATTGAACTCAAATTTTCTTGCTTGAAATAAATTAAAAACAATACTATCATTCGAACATTCAAGCGACGAATAATCAATCCATTTATCAGGATATCCAATCATTAATGATATTTTATCTAATTTCCTTGATGCTTCTATTTTGGTAGCTTCAGACATCCATTCGACTTCGTTTATTCTTTCTTTCATTGCTTCTTTTATATTTAAAACAATTTCTAATCCTTTAGTCTTAGCCTCTGGTGAAAAATATCGATCAACATATATTTTACTTAATATTTCACCGATGCATGATTCTACGTGTTTGATAGCACGCTTCCATCTCTTCTGAATTTCCAAAGTGCCTTGTAAATTTTTATCATAAAATTGAAAATGTAAATCGACAAATTTGGTACCCAAAAATGGTGCTAAATTATTCATTAAATGGAAAATGAAATAATTTGGAAGCATTCTACTAAAACGTTTGCACAACATATTAATAGTTAATAAATTCTCTTTATTTTGGACGTTAAAATCACCTAACGAATCTACATTTTTCCCGATTAATTCAAAGTAACGATTAAAATCGAAGGAAGATGATGGTTCACAACCATATGCAAGATAGTCACTATATGTAATACTTGACGGATTAAGTAATATATTTAAATCATCGGCAGACATTTTATTATAGTTCAAATGAGGATTTCGCAATAATGTTCGTGTACGATGGGTCTTAGCTATCACGGATTCAAAATTAAATATTTCCTTTGCTGCCTGAACACAATATTCTTTATTGTTATACGGAAGAATACCATAATTTCCGATTAGATATAACAAATCTTGAATATATTGCATGTAAAAATTTCTTTTTTCTACTTTATCACTATCGAAATAATAATCTCGGTCAGGTAAGCCTAATCCTGATTGGGAAATACTACCAATTTCATGAACACTATTTTTTTTATCAGGTGTTGAGGATAAGGAAAAAAGTACATTAACCCCGAAATCTTTGTGTAATTTTGATACAGTTAATACTGGATCTGTACATGCATTATCTTGAATAAATTTAATTATAGGCATGATTTGTTGGACACCACTTTCTGCAACATCTTCATTCATAAATGCGTTATAAAATTTAAAAACAATTGACTCATCATTTGATAATTGATTGTTCAGTGCTTTTGGTTCTAACTCATTTACAATACCTTTTAATCGATCTAAATTTTGATCTCGCAATTGCATAAAAGAGTTCCAAGAAGAGTATTCTTTTGGAATTGGATTATTTTTTTTCCAAGAGTTATTGCAATGTAAGTAGAAATTATCAGCAGGATTTATTTCAAAATCCATATTTTCTCGTTTAAGATCACTACTTTGAGGAAGCTCAGGAGGTACTGCGCAAGTACCACAAAATCCAGTACCACTCCAAGGATTTTTACAGCATTCACATTGAAATTGAGACATAATTACCTTTCTTGAACAATTGATTAATTAAAATTTTCTCTTCCAGACCTTTTAATAATAAACGAAAACATTTATATAATGGTATGGTAGTCTTGGTACGGTAATCCCTCGATTCCGGATCTGTGAAAAAATCTAATCGCGTGAATATGAGAATAAGTTTTCAATCTGGTACTAACCTTAATTAAACCTAATAGATAAGAATTTATTTGGTTATCGACCAGAACCTTTAGTTAACGATGAGGCTCATATTAGCCTCATAATAATATAATAGTACCGGCACCGTGTATTTGCATGATGTCATAGCTGCCCGAGCATACCATACGGTCACATTCATTCCAAAGTTCAACATGGCTGCTCATATCTTAACTTCAGTTCAAGGATCACAATCTGATTTGATCCAAATAAAACGTGCATTATTATCTGTGTCGGATAAATCTGGCTTAATTGAATTAGCAAAATGTTTAGCATCACATGGTGTTCAATTATTGTCAACTGGTGGTACGGCAAAATCAATGCGCGATGCCGGATTATCAGTAATGGATGTATCAGAATATACAGGATCACCTGAAATTCTTGATGGTAGAGTAAAAACTCTACATCCAAAAATTCATGGTGGCTTACTTGGTGTTCGAGGTAATGCCATTCATGAAAAGGAAATGACAGATAATAATATTTCCAACATTGATTTAGTAGTTCTAAATTTATACCCTTTCCAACAAACTGTTGCATCAGGTGCATCATTTGAGACATGTATTGAAAATATTGATATTGGTGGACCATCGATGTTACGATCATCAGCTAAAAATCACGCTTATGTTACAATTATAACATCACCAAATCAATATTCTGGATTAATAGACGAATTAAATGCAAATAAAGGTTGCACCTTTTTATCAAGTAGAAGAATGTATGCTGCTGCTGCTTATGCTACGTCTGCAAATTATGAAGCCACAATATCACAATATTTTGCATCACAATTAGGCGAAACAGCACCAATTGTTACTAGGTCATATAATCCACAAGTAACTCTAAAATATGGTTGTAATCCACACCAAAAACCATCGATTATATATTCAAGTATTGGAAATAAATTACCATTTCAAGTTATTAATGGCACACCCGGATATATTAACCTTTTAGATGCTTGCAATGCGTGGCAACTCGTATTTGAATTAAAGCAAGCTTTGGGATTACCCGCTGCTGCAAGTTTCAAACATTGTTCTCCAGCTGGTGCCGCAGTTGGTGTTCGTTTATCACCTATTGAAGCCACTGCATATGAAATTACCGATCCAGATACATTATCATTAACAGCTTTAGCTTATGTCCGAGCAAGAAACGCTGATCCGATGTGTTCCTTTGGCGATTTTGTTGCAGTATCACACATAATTGATGTTTCCACAGCGAAAGTTTTGAAAAATGAAGTATGTGATGGGATTGTTGCTCCTGGCTTTGAACCAGAAGCATTAGAGATACTAAAAGCTAAAAAGAAAGGTGGATTTATTGTATTACAAGCTGATGAAACATTTGTTGCACCAGTTGTCGAATTCAGAGAAGTATATGGTGTAACATTTTCTCAAAAAAGGAATGACGTTATATTTACACCATCATACTTAAATAAAATAACAACCAAAAATAAAAATTTACCAGCATCAGCAATTCGTGACCTAGTATTAGCATCAATCGCAATTAAATATACTCAATCTAATTCCGTGGGATATGCTAAAGATGGCCAAATGATTGGTGTCGGAGCTGGTCAACAAAGTCGTGTTGATTGTGTTAAATTAGCTGGAAGAAAAGTAAATGTTTGGTATCTACGTCAATGTCCAAAAGTTCAAATTTTACCATTTAAAAAGACAACCAAACGACAAGATAGAGTGAATGCCAGAGTTCGCTATATTGAAGGTGATATTACTGCAGCGGAATTACCCCAATGGCTAGATAACTTTGAAACAATTCCTGAAATGTTAACTAACGATGAAAAAATGGCATTTTTAAGCACTCTGACTGACGTAAGTATCTCATCAGATGCATTCTTCCCATTTAGAGATTCTATCGATCATGCTAGTAAAGTGGGTGTAAAATTTGTCGCACAACCAGGTGGTAGCACTGCGGATGAAGAAGTAATAAATGCATGTAATGAATATGATATGACCATGGCATTTACTGATTTGAGATTATTCCATCATTAAATTTCAAGAATATTACTTATAGCTTACTATCGTGATAAAAATCATTATCACATTGTGCGTGTAATCTGCGTAAACCAAATTATTATTTATATGGCATTATTTGTTACTACTTTGTATTTTGGTAAAACAGAAATGTCACAAGATTCTCGCCGGTACTTTTTATCAAGGAAAAATCTACCTGTAGGAACTACTTGGTACCAAAGATAGCATGACTGTGACTGCATTTGGCATTTCGAGCAGAGGTTTAACTAGGTAGATCTAATCGCAGAATTGGGGAATGAATCGACGTTGTTCAGGATATGCTTAATACTTTCATAGCCGTATGAGGAAAATGGGGCCAATAAAAGTATTAATTTTACTATATCTCATTTTTATGATTAGAGTTGGAGACTGCTTCCGATATTATCGATTTCTCAAAAGCACGAAACTAAACAGCATTAATGATAGACGTGGCGCCAAAGATTATAAGAATAAATATATTAGTAAAAATTATGACGTAATAAAAACTTTTGATAAAAATCAGGATAGTGCAGTTGTACGTAATGCAAAATCGTTGGAATTTCTAAATAATGATAATATTAATTCAAATACCTTAGTTATAAACTTAAAAGAGTTAGTAAAGATCAAACATAAATTAAACACCGAAGACATTTATAAATTAACTTCAAGCCTAAAGATTTTCAATACCAACCAATTTTTTAGTAATAGTGAAATAGTTTCGGATACTGTATGGTGCTATGGGTCATTAATTTCAATGAATTATAAAAAAATGGGTCACAATATACAGCAAGATATATCTGCTAATGTAAACCAATTATTGCACAATATCGAACTAGTAGATATTGAATATAACCCAAGTATAATTACGAAAATATTAATTGGATTAGCCCGAATGAAATTTTCAATATCACTATTATCAAAGCGTAATTTAGAGTTAATATTACACTCATTTAACCAGAAGGAAATTGTTGAAAAATATAATTCCCAAGCAGTGTCTAATGCTTTATGGTCATTAGGTAGCATTGAGGGTAGTAAGATAATAAATTCAACAAATTTAATGTTGTTATTATCGCAAATAAATAGAGTGAGTTATGAAATGACTGATCAAGGAATATCTAATACTCTAATAGGATTACAAAGATTAGGACTCAAATGGGATATAGATATACCAATTGAAATTCAATCAGCATTGTCGACCGCAATATGTCGTGTATGTTTCACCATGTCACCACAAGCAGTGGGCAATACATTATATTCACTTGGAATGTTAGGATGCAATTATAATGCATTAACAGATCGCATTCAAATAGCATTGGAATTATCTATTAGAAAATGTGCCAATAAAGCTGTTAAAAAAGATGCTATGCAAATTATACAAGGATTAGCATTAATGAAGTACAATTGGGTATACCTTTCTAAACCTTCACAAGATTCAATATGTCTTGCTGTTTATAATCAAGCTAAAGAGTGGTCAAATAAGGGTCCTGCTAACGTAATCGAAATAGCTACAATATTATATTCATTGGTATCGTTAGAAGCAAAATGGTTATCATTACAAGCACCATTACGAGCGGCGTTATTAATTGGTATGAGTAAATTATCATCTTTACACCAATTTCCTGAATCAAATTTGAAAGGAAGTAATAATCGTCTGGAGGATTTTTTTTCAATGGAGTTAGAAAGTAGTGATATCTACGATGATAATAATGTAATTGTTTCAAAAAAAATTACTGCAACCAATATATTATTACGAGCTATTTCAACAATAATATTTAGTTTATCCAAATTAGATGTGGATTATAAAACTCTACCTTTAGATGTTAAACAAGGAATTATAAATAGTATCATGCTCTTTCATCCATCAGTATCTGGTCAAACATTGTGTATGATAACTAAAGGTTTAAATCAAATAGGAGTGGTATGGGATACTGATGTACCATATGCGTATAAATCTATTTACTTAAATACTGTTGGATATGCCATTACAAGAGTGCAAATTAACAGCAACAATGATAGTCTTACTTTTCAAGGTTTTTCAACAATTTTAGTCAACCTCGGTAAAATGGGTGTAAAATGGAACAAATTTTCATTGCCAGTCCAGGAAATAATTACAAACAAAATAAAATATTTGATTCCATCTTTAAATATGCAAAATCTAGCTGGACTTATGCATATAATAGAGTTATTAGAATTACCTTGGGAGGAATATAATATAAATTCCATGATCATCCATCATTTTCATAAATTAATGCAGAGTAATAGTAATCACATTGAAACTATTGGTAATTTTATATATAGTTTAGGTATGATGAAAGTTAGTACCAATAATATTGATATAAATGTCATGAATAATTCTGATATCGATATTATTAACTATATCAAAAATCAAGAAGTAAATATGTCGCTCCGAGCTTCTTTACACATATTACGTGGCATAAGTAACAGTAATATGTACATCAATACCGAATGGGAAAATATAAAAAGTATTATATTACGTCGTATCAATTTTCTTTTATTTCAATCGAACAATGATGTCAATATTGTTGAATTAGCTATCACAGTATCATGTTTAGGTACATTACGTGATAAAAATATTATTCAGAGTGAAATATACTCACAATTGATCCATTCTACGTATCAAAATATACATTTAATGGAATTACACCATTTTATTATTACAGTTTTTGGTTTAGTAGATATGGGTACTGATATTGGCAATAATCATCATTTGTATGACAAAATATTGCATAGTATTAGAAATCGTATTAAAGATTGTTTAATGTACAAAGAATCTGTCAACGCACAAACTAATTTCATCAGTTTGTTATCATTACTAGCAGCATTACCGTATAAGTGGAAGAGCGATAATGACGTACAATCACTAATAATAGATGGCATAAAGTTGTATTCAAGTACATTCACTATTAATGATAATAAATTGTTATTACAAGCAGTATTAAGCATTTATAGGAAACCTGGTAATGAAAATACTAAATTAAAACTTGTTATTGATAATTTAATTGGATTTTTTATCAATAATTTACAAGAAAAAATAAAATTATTACCAATATCAAGTGATTCATTAAATGAGAATTATAATGATCCTCTGATAGCAATTAATGATCAACTACATACGTTCATCGCAATTGGAATAAGACTTAATGACACGTCAAGCATATCATTAGAATCTCGTAGTTCAATTTTATTAATTCTTTGCCAAAAGCTTGTTGAAATTAATTCCATAAGAGAATTTAATTGGGATGCTGTTCAAGTGTTTAAGTTCTGCAATTATTTACGACAACTTGGTTTCATATACGACATGTTACCATATACAGCTCAAAAAATTATATTAATGACAGTATCTGAATACTCAGCGAGTAATTATGGTAATAGTAATGAATATAATCCATTCAATTTTTTATATGAATTAACGATGATGAAATTTACATGGAACAATATATACAGAAATAATCCTTCATTCGCGAATAATATTGTTAATAGCTTTGGCGAAAATTTTATTAAATATAACTATTTCAATAATAATAGCAAAATTAGACAATTTGTAGTCGCAGTTTCCTCATTATCAATTAATTGGAATGATTTAGATATTCAGAATAAAAGGATTATTTTACAATGTTTTACTGAAATACTACGAAGAAAGCAAACTCTTGTGGAGGAAATAATGTTTTTGTTGATAAATATGGGGGCTACGTGGTCTTCACTTCCAACTAGACCACGAAATAGTATGGCATTAGTACTAGGAAACATTGCCATAGATGATGTGCATAATAGAAATAAAATAGCAAATGTAATGCAAAAGCTGCAAGCTGAAAGCAGAATGATAGTCAAATCTTTAAGGTTATTATTGTAATGTTAATGTATTAATTATAGAGAAATGATACCAGTTCAGTTAGGGTTGTAGAAAACCGGTTCGGTTCGGTAAAAAATCGCTGATTTCCAAGATCCGATAGACAGAACTGAGAACTGAGGTAAATGTTTTAAAGATTCTGACTATGGAGCAGATTGCAGGGCTGTTAAAGAAGAAAACCAAGGATGGTATAATCCATGAGCGATATTTCTTTGTGACGGCTACAGCAATCTTGCAAAAGCATTCTAAATCTCATCCAGATAGTGATACAAAGGAAGTTTGTAAATTAAATGCTATAGAGTCGGTAGAAGTTGTAGATAATGTTAACATCAAAATCTGTCTGTCAGAGGAATATCAAGACGAAGTTATCATTTTGACTGCAAAATCGGATGAAGAAGCTAGATACTGGAAAAATAATGTAGAAAGTTTATTATCACAAAATGCTAAATCAGTCATAGAAAAAAGCGGATTTTTACTAAAAAAAAGTGCGAACAAATTAGTTACAAACTTACAGGAAAGATATTTTCGTTTAAATGAAACTGAATTATGTTACTATAAAAAGAAAAATGATAAATTAACAGATCATGTAGGTAAAATAGCTGTTGCATCTATTCAATTTGTTAGAGCTTATGACCATTCTTCAGCTTGTAAAACTTTTGAAATAAGTGACGGTGATAGAATATATTTATTTCAAGCAGCAGATCATGAAGAAATGTTGTCATGGACTTCCACAATAGATATGGTACGGGCAAAAGTAATAGAAGCTCAACGATTAGCTCAGAAAGAAAAAGAAAGAGAAGAAACACCTTATCATATACGAGTTTATGATGAAGAAGGCAAAATTCAATACGCCAAATTAGTAGATGCCGAAATTGATGAAATTTATCCTGCGGACTACAATATACTAGATACTATGTCATTACTGGAACATGTAGAGTGTGCAAATAAATTAATAGATTACATGTATGATTCATTTGCTGATTTTAAGTCAGCTAAAAATAATAAACCAAGGTATGAAATTCAAGCACTATTAATGGAAGAAATTAATGTCGCTCTTTCAACCAAGTTATTTGGTCCATTACAAAAGGATTCAATTCAATTACAATCAGCGAGTACAGGTGAAGTATACAGCGTTATAGTTTTATTAACTAAACATCAAAGAGGTAAGATGATTCAAAAAATTAACATCATGGAACAATATTCTTATATTTTGATTTTATATCAGGATTGCAAAAAATATTTTTACCAGCTCAATATATAAGTCCTGGTTGTCGTTACTGTGGAATTTATGATAGTTTACCTGTAATATGTGAGCGCTATTTAAATGGTAACAATGGTAAAAAAGATGGTGCACTGTCTCATTTATTTGAGCATATAATAAGAGTATGGGAAAATTTTTTAGTTAATCCTTCCGAAATGATCGATAAACATTCTGACGGATATTTTTATACCAATTGCCCAACAACTATGTGGGAATCATTAAATGTTCATTTAAAATTAGCAACAGAAACAAAATGTACAGTATTACACCTCATGGTAGCAAATAAAATCGTTCATGCATTAAACAGTGTGATACATAAGATTCATCGTTATGCTGATTCTGTCCAAACAGATAATCCATTAATAAGTGATATGCCATTAGAGTTTTTTAGTGCATTAGCCAATGATAATGCAGCACATATAGAAGAAGTAGTTCAAGTAATTGATAAATTTGACATGGACGATGTACGCGATCGAATAAATGAAATGTATGACAGTGTAACTATGAATTTAGTTGAGTGTGGCCAAGCATGTTTAAAGCGTTTAGTGAAAATTCTTATGCTTGAAGTTCAAGGTGAATTTGATAAATTAATGTCCGAGGAATGGTATGAAGATGGTAACGGTCCAGTGCCTGTAGCAATTAGTACAATATCAGATTATTTAAAGGATTTTGAAGAGTTTTTAATGCCATTTTGGTTAAAAAAATTTAAATATTACTTACTAGAAAATGTTATTATATGCTACACCAAGTCATTATTAAAAGAACGTAAAAGTAAAGTGGTATACGATACGATTAGTACTAGCACAAATATACCTGGTAACAGCACTGCAACTAAGGCTGTAGCTAATGTAACATCTTTTTTCAGTAGAATGAAAAATAAAATGAATGAAGTTTACGATAAAGCAAAAAAAGCTTTAGAGGAATTAGACGAACCAGGTAATAGTAACGAAAGTAAAGAAATTAAGGCAGCGCCAGAGTTGACTCAATTAGAAACTATAAATATAGAATCATTAGGAAGAATAGCGAGGGATGTAAATGCATTAAATCAATTTTTTACGGATCATGCAGGTCCTGAAGATACAGAGTTATTTTTATCATTAATTGGTGAAATACAGCAACTATTGGTACTACCAATTGAGCAAGTCATAAAACATGCATTATCTCGTATGACATCATTACCATCTTCAGCCGCAGCAATACATTATGTTACAATGCGTTGCATTAAAATGCGCGACGATTTGGACAAAGAAGAAGTTGAAGAATATATACATTTATTAAAACCAGCATTAGCTCAAGCAAATTTGTTGGCACAGCAGTACGAGCTAGATGGCATAAGTGAATCTCAATTGGGATTATTATATTTAGATATTGATATTACAATTGATGTTGAAAAGATCACGAAAGAATCAGATTCATATGGTAATAAGGTCTCTCGAGTTATGAGAAACTTAGCTAATATTCCATTAAATTCTATAACTAAAAAATTAGAGAATCTAAAATTTAGCAGTGTTAAGACAAAAAAAGTTAATGAGGATGATGACGAAAATAGTGTTGTTGATGAAAATGACGTTAATAATATTTTAGATGACGATGATGACGACGAAGTAGACTATAAACAATTTGATATCGAAACCAACAAATTAATTGACAATGTAATGCAGAATCAATTAGAAATTGATGAAAAGTCACTATTAGAAGCACAGGAAATGGAAGAACTATTAAATAGAGAAAGTATAGATAGAAGAAATATGGTTCTTACTATTGAATCTCACTTAGATAAAAAAAGTCCGAAAGGTCCATGGCAAAAACGTTATTTTAAATTAAGTACAAAACAATTAATTGACCCAGAAACTAATAAAATGACTTACAATTATTCTTTGATGTGGTTTAAAAAACGTGGTGGTGTAATGCTAAAAGCATTTCCAGTATCAAATATAAAATCTATGTTAGTAGTGAAATCTAGTCGTCCATTAGTATATAGTATTGAAAGAAGAATGTTAATATTAGAATTTGATAAATATCATGATGAAGATGTATTTACAGTAGTACAGTGGAAAGTTCTACACAATGAACAAGATGAAGAGGAAAGTCAACATAGCTTATTAAGTGCCAACAAAGAGGCAATATCAAATTTTTATAAACAAACTATAAAAACTGGATTTGGATTAGTACATCATGACAAGATTGGTGATGAAGATAACTTTGATACCGACAGTCAATCAAAATTCCATTTTAATATCAATATGTATGATGGAAAAGAGTTTGTTTTACGAGCAACTAAAGTGGATAAATTAATAAAATGGATTAATATTTTAGCAACAGCGTGCGGTATGGCATATGATGACAATACTCATATGTGGACTAAAGAGGGAAAAGTGACCGTGGCGGAATTATTTCAAAAAAAGCATAACTATCGTCTATCCACAAAAATATACGAAGGCGGAGATGTAATAGACATCGATAAAATAAGAGAGTTTGACCAACTTCAGCACAAAGAAGAGCAACAAACACATACTCCTCATGCCAACATGAAAAGAGGGCTGATAAAATCTCTCGAAGTTGTACCACAAAATGATAGCAATAAAGATAGGGAAATTAATGACGATGTAGATGGTAATCAATCAGATGATAATCAATCAGATGATAATCAATTAGATGGTAATCAATTAGATGGAAATGATGAGTTTACACCTAAAAGTAAAATTGATGAAGTTGTTACTGACTTACCTCCCCCACCACTGTATGGCAGCCCAACACAAACACTTAATCGTTCAAATTCAATTGGTTCAGGATCTAGTGGAAAAAGGGTATCATCAAATGATAATACTAATTACCATTCATCACCACCACCTTTGAATGCATGCACAAACATATTGAGTATATTTGGTGGAAAAAAAAAGTAATCAATTTATAAATTATGTAATTTATGTTATAAATATTATTCTGAGAGCACCAAAATTTAACGTCCATTGTATTATTACACTTTGTTCATGTAAATGATACAAACACAATCTCTTGTTAAGTAAGTTGTATTCGCAGATGAATTGTTTACAAGGAAATCTAGACATGAAGTTTCTGAAGTAGTTAACGAGAAGTTAATTATAAACCTAATTATTCAATTTTACCATATTACAAAAGAATTAATCATTTTCATTGGAAACAGTTAACGGAATGAATGAAACTTTAGAATTTTATCAATATTTTTAAAAAGTAATATCATCAGAATTATAAAGTTTCAAACCTAATTAGTAGTAGAAAGATTTTGCACGATGGTTCGTAAGACATTATTTATTTAAGGGTAAATGAAAATTCTAGTCTATTAGATATTACTGCTTTGGTTGTTTGGATTCGTTTATCCGGGATTCCCACTCGCTTTGCTTCTTGCCGCCAGTAAGCAAATTTTCAAAAAATCCAGGAGGCTTATCAATTTCATCATCAACATAACCATCAAGAAAGTATTTTCCCTTAGTCTGTATCGAATTTCCATTTTCATCATAAGCATTGTTAGCCTCTAACTTAAAAAACATCTTTCCGTTCTCATCCGTTCTTTCATATTCACCAAGTGAAGGAGCACCAGCACCCATTTGAATTAATGTTATTAAGTCTGCGAATTTGAATTGTCTTTTCAATTCCTTGGAGGGAGCAGAATCGATTGGATCCATTTTCTTCTTACTGTTATTGATAGCATTATGATGATAAATATTTTGTCTTCGATTAACACTTGAATGAAAGAATGAATGACCAACTACAAAAAAGGATAATAATAAATTCAATAAATACACATTAATGACTATCATTGCCGAAAAAAATATAGTTCATACACGATGAGACAATACTTTTTTTAGAAATAGAGAACGCGGTTTGCACCGATTCCGAATCGGCTTTCCGATGACTTGGCACACTTTTTCGAAAAGAAAAGTTTTGGTACCGGTGCATGCAACAAAGGTACCGGTACCTATTACCAGCACGGGGTTAAAATAATTACAAAAATATCCTTAAATTGTGCACAAAAAGTACTTTATTGTTAATCTTATGGTGATGAAACGGTTTCATCTCTTGACAAGCTTATTTAACGCCATCTTGGAGGGAAAAAACGGAACCGTATATTGGTACCGGTAATAAATATTTCCAGTGCAAGTTTTCTAGTCGGAAAAACCGAACCGAGAATAAATTAGGTATCCAAATTATAGTATAAGCAGGCAATCTTAATGGAATCATCGTCGTTACAAGAAGATTTGAGTGATAACGACTCAGTACTTACAAAATGCGAAAAAACTAAGAACAATGAGGATAATAGAGCAGAGGATTTAAAAATACCTGAAGATTCAACTGTTACGTCATTCGAAATAGATAAGAATAACGATAATTTAAGAGAAGAGGATAGTGACACACCTGGTTTATTTGTACTACTTGATAAACCAGAATTAGGAGTGTTAATAACTAAGACAGACAATAGAGTTGAACATAAATTTACAGTAAAACTCCGTGATAATTCAACTGGATTAATAGAATTAAGCGATCCAATGATTGTTGATGACTCTGTTTGTCACATAACACTCGATTTATTAGCAAAAGTAATTAGAATTACAGATAATACAAATTTTAATATTGTTTCTTATTACTATGAAAGACTACATGAAAGGAGACGAATTGATATATTACCATTGGCTGAATCGATATCAAAAGAAGATGATGTGAGAGCCCTTGACTTTATATTCAAGCAATATTGTTTATTTTCTAATGCAACGAGTGATATATTGGATGATAGATTTTTATCAGGTGAAATTAGTTTTGATTTTGGTACACGAGAATTAGACGATGAAAAAGATCAACCCAATTCCGTAGCAAAAGCATTTGAATCTGGGGGTTTAGCTGTTAGAAGATTTTTAAAAAGTGGCGGACATAGCACTGGAAGTGCAATACGTTATTTAGGAGGAAAATACACCGATGCCGCATTATATTGGAAAGGTCGATCAGATAGAAATAACATATCAAATAATACAAACAGCGTAGACCCAGATACTTCATTAAGTATAGAAGAAGATGAAGAACAAAATCAATTAGTTAATATTAATGATAATATTAAAATACCTGCAAGTACAAATATAAGTACAAATAAACCAGTTGATCCAAAATTAATTGAAAGAGCAGAAGCAACAAAAAAAATGGGCGAAAGCGTTCACGCATCAGCTCGTGCGTTAACAAGTACCTTGTTATATCCTGTTCGTTCGGTGGGTAAAGTTGCTAGCAAGTACGCATCCTCAAATGAAAAAAGTGTCACTAATAAAGCAGTATTAGATACATTAGGTGGTCTAGGAAATGGGTTTGCTGCAGTATTTAAAGGTGTTACAGAAGGACTAGAAGAAATTGGTAGAGGTATTGGTGATGCTGCTATTGAGCATTCTAAAAAAGTTCATGGCGAAGAATTTTGTGAAAATGTTACTAAAAAACGTTTAGAAGCAGCATCACAAGTTGGTTTAGGTATATATAAAGTTGGTAATGTGGCATCATTTGGTTTAGCGGGTATTGCTGTTGATGCAGTTATTGAAGGAACAACTTATCTTGTTTCATTGTATGAATATTTAGTCGGACCAGTCATTTTACAAGCATATGTGGATATAGTTACATTACCATTTGTGAAAAAACGCAAGTTTTTTGTTGTGTTAAGACCTTGGAGCATCGCAATATATTCTAAAAGTTCTGATTTCACAAAGAAACCGTACAAAATTATCGCCACATGTATGTTAGACACAATACCACTAAAACGTGACGGACGACCAATTGATTCATCAAATAATTTATCAAAAAATCAAGATAATACAGATACAACCGTAACAAACACAAATAAACAAAAGAAATCTTTAATGAGTAAGCTTAGGGGTGGAGATGAAAAGCACATTGAACTTACAACAGTTGACTGTAGCACTTACTTGTTCTATCCACCTGAAGATCAACTTGACTTATGGTATATATACTCATTATTCTTATTAATTAATTTATAACTAATGATTATATACCATAGGTTTCACGAATTAAAAGAAGCATGTTTAAGAGTTGAGACTATATCGAAGCGTAATTCAGGCGCATATGAGTTATCTATAACTAGAAGATTAAGATTATTACCTAAAATTAATATTGTTTCAATATCCGTGAAACAAATAATATTATCTCCTGTTTTCACCGACAAGATAATATCTTTTGATAATAATAATAATGATGATGATGATACAATTGATTTTTTAAATATAGGAGAAGATGAAGTACCTCAACAAAATGATGGAATAGAATTACAAAAGGTTGGCGTCAATATAACAGGAAATAAAGAAGAAAATAAACTTATCGTGCAAACTGAAAAAAAATCATCAATTTTTGATAAGTTTACATTAACTAAAAAGGTCGAATCTTTAAAGTTTTCAACTTTAAAAAACTGTTATTTTGATGTATTACCTAGAGAAAAATCTGGTGTTATTGTAATGGATGAGAAATCAACATCACCAAATGTCACATTGATTGCATCAAATACCGAAGAATACAAGGAACAATACAATCAATATCATAATACAGTATTTTCATCTCATTCTGATAATCTTTATATTAATGAAAAACCACAGAAAGTATTAATTGCGAATTTTGATGAAAATTGCAATTTTGATTTAGGCCATAAAGCAAGTCTAATTAGATCGGAAGTTGATAAGATTGATATTAAAATATATTCGGATACATTTTTTAATAAAAATAACAGAGTTGAATTAGGTAGAATACAATTTCTACTGGAGCATATATCAACTGGAAGTTGCTCCTATACTTGGGTCGATATATTTTCAAAAAAAAAGAAGAAGATTGTAGGCAAAGCACTTATATCACTTGTCCAAGATGGAAATTAAGATTATTTTTTATATTATTTATTTATATTGTTGAATATTACATATTAAATATTACATATTAAATATTTAATCAGATTTACTTGCAAATATATGTCAATTAACTTTAAAAAGTAAACCAACCTTCCGCGATGTAATTATTAGTTATATTTAACCTATATTAATTTAAAAAACCGGTACTATCGAAATTTTAAAATTTCATTTTCCATTTTAAAACCCCCAGGTTGAAATTATTACGAAAAGTAATGTTATCACCTATCAGACTACTTCGATTACCAAACTCAACAATTAGTGAACAGGAATTAGCCCTAAATATTTTAAATATAGATGATGTTTTCAATGATATCGAGAGGCGGAGACGAAATGATATAGAAAAAGCTGTACAGCCAAAAATAAATTATTTTCAGACACCGTGTGTAGATAAAGAGCCTGTAATTGAAAATGCACATAACAAAGAATTAAATATATCAGATTGTATTTCTAACAGTAAATCTAATACATCTAATGATGAAGACACAGAAAATAAAGACAAAGATAATGAAGATAATGAAGATAATAAATTGAAGGACAGTAATAAAATTGACATAGTTGAGCCACCAAACAATAATGATGTATTAAGAACAAATAATGAAAAAAATAAACAATCACTAATACCACTTACCATGAAATTACAATATAATAGTAGAAGTGAATTATTAAATTCACTTTATCAATACATTTCGTTACGAAAAAGATATTTTTATAAATCTCAGGAAAAAAATCATACGCAAGCAAAAATGATTGATTGCATGGATGAAGTTGTGGATTGGAATAAGGATCTGGAAATATATCAATTACAAAATTTAGTTTCATTGTCAACATTTAGAAAAAATATAATGACTAAAATAGAATATAATACACAAAAAGACTACCTACTGGAAGATAATGATTATATTAATGCATAAAAAATATATAAATATTTACAATAAAATAATATATTAATTTAAGAAATATATATTTTTCATATTAGGCAATTATGACTTTTAACACTATCAAAATACTAATTTCTAATTTCTATTTATCATCATCATCATTTTTTTTAGTTTTAATAAAATCATTTAAGTTAAACCCTTTTACAGGAGGTGTTTGATATATTGCCCATGGTCTATTAGGTGGTGGAGGTGTTTCATCGATTATTTGAGTAGCTTTTCTTAATTCTTCTGGTAATGCTCTAATCGCTTCTTGTTGCAACCATATTTTATTGGCTAAATCCTTTTCATACTTATTGTTTTCTATAGTTGATTGCCTATAATATTCTTTACCTATTCTTTCATGCTCTTTTAATTCCTCTTCAGTAAAAATTGGTTTAGTCTTATAAATTTTTTGAACAGTAGCAAAAAACTGCTGCAATTTTTCATTTTCTTCTTTCGCAGAAGAACCATAACTCTTTTTTTTACCAGCATCACCATCCTTTTTCTTTATACCTTTATTACCAGTAACAACAGGTTTAACTTTTTCTTCTTTGGAACTACTTGGTGGATTACTTGGCTTTGAATCCGTTGCTTTTGTACTAAAATAGGATAATGAAATATGATATGATGCAGGCGCAAAGTAACAAGAGTTACGAAACGGTAAAACTCTTGTTACTTTTAACATGTTTCTGTTTCCTTTTGCGTTATTTCAGTATTTTGCCGATTTCCATGGGTGACCAAAATCACGGGAGTCGGGCTAAAACGAAATGAAGCATGAAGAGAACACATCAAGACTAAAGGAGTCAACATAATAGTATCTCATAAGAAAAACATTCTTTAAAACTATCAGCTACACGAAAGTACTCTATTACGATGCTTGTAGATACCTCGATACCATTTTCCCTAGAACTACAGATAAGCACATTGTTAATATGCACGCATATAATATTGTATGCTTATTCAAGACTCAACAGACAGCAAATAATCTAAGTATATAAAGGGCATACATTTCCAAAATATTCGAAGATTTTTCATAGACATGATCAATAAATAACTAAAAAATTGCTATAAATAAATAAATATTTAGTGCTCAATTGTAGCTAGCTATCTGAAGTCAGTGCCTATAACTTTATTTGAACCGAATTAACATGGTACAGTACCGGTACACCTTCCGACACCGGTATTGGTGGTAAAAAATGATGAGTCATTGACTCATTCAGAGTATTGTTGAGTCCGATTGTCATCGGTCTAACCCAATTGCTAATTGAATTAGCTGGGAATATTGACTTATTTCATTTCCTCCCTCAATATTCGGAGTGGATTCGAGACCTTCATAAATGAAATATTCATTTATTTACTTATCAATATGCTACTGCAGCTATATCGCATTTGCGATGACTTTAAATAAGCCCATAATAATAATCGGTGGCGGGCCAAGTGGGTTATTGTCGAGTATCATGCTCGCAAGAAAAGGCTTTAACAATATAAAAGTATTCGAAAAATTACCTCAAACACCCGGAAGTGATAGTACAATTTGGTCTGACTTTACTACTACATCTGATAGATTATATTTGATAGGAATCAATGGACGAGGACAAAAATCATTGGGTGATTATAATATTTTGAATAGAATACAAAAATATACATCTTCAGTATTTGGTAGATGTGACTGGAATCCAGATACACCAATTGATAGCCCAAGGAAAACAATATTTACTGAAAAATCATATACAACTAAGTGTATTCAAAGAGATAGAATTACTTCCATAATGTATGAAGAAATACTAGAAAAATATAATGATAAAATAATAATTGAGAATGAAATAGCTTTTAAAGATGTAGTATTCAAAGATAATAACGAATGTGATGTAATATTATCAAAAAATAATGTTGATAGAATAGAAACATGTAATTTTTTAATTGGAGCAGATGGTATTAATAGTAAAGTGAGAGAAAAATTAATCAAAAGCAATAACAATTTAAAATTATTTCAATATAAAGATACGAATAAAAGAATTTATAGAACTATTCCAATGTACTTTCCCAATAATACTGATTGGCGTAATGATGTTAATTATAGTGCTCGTACTAAAGACGATATAAATCTTGATGCATTACCATCACTTGAGGGTATTTATATCGGAGTATTATTGTATAGATTAAATGATAATAGAATAAAATCTATAAAAACTAAGGATGATGCAAAAGATTTTTTTTCCAAGTATTTACCACAATTCGTTTCATTTCTAAAAGATGACGATTTAGAACGATTTGCAAGTAAAAATGATTCAAACTTACCAATTTTTAGTTATTGTGGACCTAATATACACTATAAGAATGCTATATTGCTCGGAGATGCCATTCATAGTGTCAAACCGTATTTTGGGATGGGTGTAAATTCTGCCTTTGAGGATGTTGGTTATTTAGACCGTGCATTTAACAAAACAAATAATTTTTTAGAGGTTGGCCAAGAATTTTCAAATTTGCGAGCCAATGATGCCAAAGCATTGGTCCAAATATCTCATAGTTTAGATGGCGGATTTCTAACATTTATACTACCATTAATAATTGATTCTATTTTACACAAAAAGTTTCCTAAAATATTCTCACCAAATATGATATCATCGCTGCAAAATCAGTCAAAAACATTCAGCAACATATTGAAAAGAAAGCAAATTGATAGAATATTTCAAATGGTATTTTTTAGTAGCATTGTTGTAACCATGAAATTTTTAGTTCAAAAACTTTTAACAATATGTATATTACTAATTACTAAGTAAATATGTGTAAACAAAATATATTTTCTAACAATAATATCCTTCATCAATTAATTTCTTCTTGGCTGTGATAGTACCAAATGAGTAGAACGCATTTTCTATCATTTTACTTTTTTCTTTTTCAACAACTAATGTCATAGCAGCCTTAATTGCATCCCCTTTAGAGGATGGATCTTTAGCAGGATCCCATATTAATTGTATAACTTTGTATTTATCCAACATAAGATCTTCACTACCTTCAGTATTAATCAAATACTTCAAGCACGATTTATTAATTGCATGTATTCCAGTATTATTTTCATCTATTTCACGTAACTCTAAATCCATTATATTAACTGGAATAAATCTATTTTTTATTGCTTCTGCACCAGCACTATAATCTCCTTCACTTTCATAATACGATAATAAACCTTTTTTTAATATAAAATAACGATATTGAGGTTTTGATTTTTTTAATGATGAAAATATGCTTTCAGATCCACCTGATGCACATTTCCACGCATTAAATTTATAAGGCCCAGGGTATACAAAAAATACAGGTGGGATAATAGTTACGGTAGCCATCCATTCACAGTATTTGATTGATCTTGCATGAGAACTATCGCCAATAGGATCCACTTGAAACGTTATCCATCCATCTGAACCAAAATTTATATCTTGAACTCTTTCTGTTTCACTACCTGAATTACCAACCAATTTTACTCTTATAATGACTTCAGACCCTTCTATAAACCGAGCCATTGCAGAAACCTTGACAATACAATCTCTAGGTAATGCATTCAATACAATTGATTCTCTATGAGATTGACATGTAATAGGTACAGATCTAATAGTACGTAAATAACGAATGGGTGAACATTTTTTATATTCACCCATTTTTTGACGTTTTGGTACCCAATCAATATATTCTGATGGTCTTGATTGATACAACATCATTTTTTCCTCATGAGTAGCTATATATTTAGTACTCCAACCTGCTAATTTTGGTTCTAAAACAGGAGCACACGTAATAGCACCATCAAATTTACCCCATGAATTATATATAAATTTTGTAGGAATAGGTTTCCATGGATGATTAATATCATCAACTATAACTATAACACCATCATTGACACAATCAGCTTCTTCAATATCTTCAGTTATGAAAACTTTTAATACAGCAGGTGGTACTACTGCCACAATATGCTTACCATCTGTTTTTTCACTTTCAATTAACGCCGATTGACCTGCTTCTTCCTCAATTATTTGTAAAATTAATTTCGCTTCACTATCCTCACAATCATCCGGTAATCGAAATACAATCGTCATGGAATTGTACGTAGTGTGTCTATATCAGTTTGACCTTAAAGAGCGTTTCCAAAATCGACTAAATGAAATCCTTCAAAGACGGAACCCAAGGAAAAACGTCGCTAAATATGTCGAATAAAACCAGTGACGGATATTAAAACTATTTCAAAACTTCAAATGAAACGAGATGTGGCATTCAACGACAACGTAACATCTCAAATGATGATAATATAAAACCCTAAGCCGGAACTATAGACAGGCCCTTTTATGGTAGGCCATTGAATGAAAAAAGCGATAGTAACAAGTAGCGAATGTTGGTAAATCATTTGGTATAATCAAGAGTTTAAGGTAGAATGGAGAAAGATGATTTAGTCTCCAATGCTACTATAGAAGAATTGGCAAAGCCAATAAAAAAAGTTGAAGAAAAATGGAAATTATTACCTCATTTTTTACGTATGCGTGGACTTATGAAACAACATATTGATTCATTCAATCATTTTATTAACAGTGACATGAAGCAAATAGTTGCCGCAAAATCCAACTGTGAGATACGTAGTGAAAATGAACCAAAATTTTTCTTACAGTATACAGACATATATGTTGGTGAGCCTAATATTGATGAAGATGCATTTATTTCAGCGAATGTAACACCATTTCAATGTCGTCTACGTGATTGTACTTATTCAGCACCATTATACGTTGATGTAAAATATTGGCGAGGTCCTGGTAAAGATTATGAGCATGATCCACCCCAAGTTATAAGTAAGTATGGTTTACAAATTGGCAGAATACCTATTATGTTAAGATCTGAAAAATGTGTATTAACAGGCGAATCAGATGAAAAACTTGCACAGATGAAAGAATGCTTATATGACCCTGGTGGATATTTTATTGTAAAAGGTGTTGAAAAGGTAATATTAATGCACGAACAATTAAGTAAAAATAGAGTAATCATTGAATTAGATCCTAAGGGTAATGTTTCTGCTGCTATAACATCATCAACACACGACAGAAAATCAAGATGTAACATTTTCTTTAAAAATAATAAATTGTATATGAAACATAACTCATTAGGTGAAGATATTCCTATAATCATTATATTAAAAGCAATGGGATTAGAATGTGATCAAGAAATTGTACAATTAGTAGGAGTTGAACCAGAAATTATTGAATTATTTTCAGGAAGTTTAGAGGAACCATATAATTTAGGTATATATTCACAATTACAAGCATTACAATATATTGGTAATAAAGTTAGATTATTACGGGCAAATAATTTAAATACTAATTCAAACTCTAAACATTTCAGAAATAGAAACAATAGTAAACCCGAAGAGGAAGCAATTGAAATGTTATCACATGTTGTATTAAACCACGTACCCGTTGAAAATTATTGTTTCCGAGCTAAAGTTGTATATATTACACATATTATAAGAAGAGTATTACGTACAGTTAAAGACCCTAGTTTACTTGATGATAAAGATTATTATGGTAATAAAAGATTAGAATTAGCAGGATCATTATTGTCATTGTTGTTTGAAGATTTATTTAAACGTTTTAATTCAGATTTAAAAAGACAAGCAGATATTGTATTAGCAAAACAAAATCGTACATCACCCTTTGATATTGTTAAATATATTAGAACTGACACAATAACTCAAGGATTTATTCATGCAATATCAACAGGATCATGGGTATTGAAAAGGTTTAGAATGGATAGAGCTGGTGTTACACAGGTATTGTCAAGATTAAGTTACATTTCAGCATTAGGTATGATGACAAGAGTTTCATCACAATTTGAAAAAACTAGAAAAGTTTCTGGTCCCAGATCACTGCAACCATCACAATGGGGTATGATGTGTCCGGCTGATACACCAGAAGGTGAAGCATGCGGTTTAGTAAAAAATTTAGCACTATTAGCACATGTCACTAATGATGAAGAAAGTGAAAATGAAATATTGAAGCAAATATGTTTTGACTTAGGTGTTGAAGATGTTGCAATGTTTACAGGCGATGAAATTAATGCACCTATGGCATATTTAGTATTTTTAAATGGTTTAATTGTTGGATTACATTGCCGACCACAAATTTTAGTGACTAAAGTTAGAGAACTAAGAAGAAAAGGCCGAATTGGTGAATTTGTTTCCGTTTATTTAAATGATGTACAAAAAGCAGTATTTATTGCATCAGATGGTGGTCGTGTTTGTCGACCATTATTAGTTGTTGAAAACGGTGTGTTGAAATTGAAGAAGGAACATATTGATAATTTAAGTGTAACAGATAATACATCATTATCTAAATTAATTGCTGAGGGCATTCTTGAATATGTTGATGTCAACGAAGAAAACAATTGTTTAGTTGCCTTAAATGAAGAAAAACTAACTATCGAGCACACTCATATGGAAATTGATCCATTAACAATTCTAGGCGTTGTTGCTGGACTTGTGCCTTATCCTCATCATAATCAATCACCAAGAAATACATATCAATGTGCTATGGGTAAACAAGCAATCGGAACAACTTGTTTAAATCAATACGAAAGGTTTGATACATTGCTATATTCTATGGTATATCCACAAAAACCCATGGTAAAATCTAGAACACTAGACTTGATTAATTTTGATCAAGTCCCAGGTGGTCAAAATGCATCATTAGCAGTAATGTCCTATTCAGGCTATGATATTGAAGACGCAATAGTATTAAATAGAGGTTCAATGGATAGAGGATTTGGTCGATGTATTGTTATGAAAAAATTCGCATCTGTGGTAAAATCCTACACAAACGGTGCAGTTGATGAGTGTAGAGCTCCAGCTGGCCCAGAAAAATTTAGAGGCCCACAAGATGTAAGATATTTAAGACAAAAAAATATTGATTTTGATGGTATAATCAAACCAGGGGAGAAATTAGAACCAAATTATATAGCTGTTAATAAATTTTCTCCATCAAACCAAACAGACATGTTGAATGATATTAAAAATCAGACGTATAAAACTAATGTTGTTTCATACAAAGGTACCGCAGAATCAACAGTTGATAAAGTTTTAGTCTCTTCTAATGAAAATGATAAATTTATTATTAAAGTTTTGATGCGTCAAGTAAGAAGACCTGAAGTAGGGGATAAATTTAGTAGTAGACATGGACAAAAAGGTGTTTGTGGTCTTATTATAAATCAAGAAGACATGCCATTTAGTGAAAAAGGTGTTTGTCCAGATTTAGTTATGAATCCTCACGGTTTCCCATCACGTATGACTGTTGGTAAAATGATAGAATTAGTTGCTGGTAAAGCTGGAGTCTTTGAGGGTCGTCAAGGTTATGGTTCTGCCTTTGGTGAAGAATATGGTAATGCTGATAAGGTTGAAGACTGTTGTAAAAATTTAGTTAAACATGGATACAGTTATGTTGGTAAAGATATTTTGACAAGTGGTATTACAGGTCAACCTTTACAATCTTATATTTTTGCGGGACCAGTTTTTTATCAAAAATTAAAACATATGGTTATGGATAAAATGCATGCTAGAGCTAAAGGACCTAGAGCTGTATTAACTAGACAACCAACGGAAGGTAGAAGTAGAGATGGAGGGTTACGTCTTGGTGAAATGGAAAGAGATTGTTTAATTGGATATGGTGCATCAAATTTGATCATGGAAAGATTAATGACTAGTTCGGATGCTTTTGTTGCTAACGTTTGTGAAAAATGTGGCTTATTAGGATACGAAGGATGTTGTCGAAGATGTCGTAGTGGTGATCATGTCAGTAATATACGACTACCATATGCATGTAAGCTCTTATTTCAAGAATTACAAAGTATGAATATTGCAACCAGATTAAGATTAGAAGAAATGTAAATAAATAATAATTGTAGTTTAATCTTACCACGTTTTACTTGATTTAGGGATCATCAATCCCGACTCTTCTTCTCGCTAATTGCATACCAGATGAACTAATACAGACTAGACTGGACTTTGTTGGGTTGAAATAATTGGAATATATTTTATATATTTTCATTAATTCATAAACTTATTGATTATCTGTTTGGTGTTGACATAAATGGGAAAATTTTCCAAGGATAAACGTGATATTTATTATCGTAAGGCAAAAGAATGTGGCTATCGTGCACGATCAGCATTTAAACTGATACAAATTGATGACGAGTATAATATCTTCAATGAAAACGTCAAACGAGTTGTCGATCTATGTGCTGCGCCAGGATCATGGTCTCAAGTTTTATCTGCAAAATTATATAAAAGTACTGATGAAGCTAATGAAATGTTAGAGAAAGGTAATCCCAAAGTAGTTTCCGTTGATTTACAAGAAATGGCACCTATTCCAGGTAAATGCACATTATTATTATTATTATTATTATTATTATTATTATTATTATTATTATTATTATTATTATTATTATTACTATTGTAACTTTGTTTTCTCCAAATGTGATTAGGTTGTGCTATAATTGTGGGTGATATAACATCACAAGAAACTGCCGAGAAAATTATAAATCATTTTCAAGGAGATTTGGCCGACCTTGTTATATGCGACGGAGCACCTGATGTTACTGGTTTACATGATATTGACGAATATATGCAAGCTCAATTATTATTGGCAGCATTGAACATAACAACAAATACATTAAGAATAGGTGGTAATTTTGTTGCAAAAATATTTAGAGGGAAAGATGTAAGCTTATTATATTCCCAATTAAAATGTTTTTTCCATGAAGTAACTGTGGCAAAACCAAAAAGTAGTAGAAATTCTAGTATTGAAAGTTTTGTTGTATGCAGAAATTTTCAACCTCCAGAAGGATATATACCAACGATGGACAAGTTATTATTAGATCATTATTATACAAATGCTGAAAGCAACACAAATAGGTACATTCTATGGATTATTTCGACAACATTTTCATTTTTTAAAATTTAACATTTCTGTACAGTTTATTAGGACCTGATGCCTTAATAGTACCATTTGTAGCATGTGGGGATTTATCAGGATTTGATGCAGATAAATCATACCCATTGCAAATAAATGAAGAAGTTTACGAATACAGACCACCAATACAACCACCAATTAATCCAAATTATGATAAATATTATAAAATAAATAAAACGTAAAAAAAATTTTTGTTTATTAAAAATTTTTTAAATAATAATTTTATAAAAAAAAAAAAAAAAGAAAAAATAGAATAAGTAATTAATAACAATATACATTATGTTAAAAAAAATGACAAATTACTCCTGAAATGTATACATACATACCTACATATTATTTTAAAAATTTCCAACCTTGAGAACGATTGTAACTTTAATTCATGTATTTCATTCAAAATATAAGGAATTATAATATTTAAATTGAGTTATAGTTTAGCATCTTCATCCTTTGCCGTAATTAAGTGATAAACAACAATCGAAACAAAAGTAGTTAAACCCAGCATATTCACTATGTACATCAACAAATTATCCATCTCATTGTTACCCATGATTCACACTGCTATTATTTCCCGAATAGATAGTATTACAAATAAGTATTTTGAATAACTGCAGATTAATCGTACGCAGATTTTGGGATTTTTTTTGTTGAAATGCCAGCAATACGGGAGGTGAAGTGGGCCTAAATGGCCGGTCATTCGTGATGTCGAGAATCTAGTAAAAATGAATAGAATAGCACATTAAAATGAATTGTTTAAACATATGGTACAGCTTTTATTAATTGTAATTTATCCGTGTCAATAAGAAATATTATAATACGTATAAATTTCAATATGTATACAATATTTTAAATTTCAAAATGTAAATTTACTATTCGACATATCATGGATAACAGTTTTTACCAAATTTACGATCTACATGTGATCATATCTAACATAATATCTCACACCCGCCGGATTACTAGATAGTTCAATATTTAGTTACTTCTTAGTTACGATAAAATAAATTTAACATTTTAGCGGTCTTGCACCGCCTATTTAAGTGCTAGGACAGCGACAGCAAGCTTTCGAACTGTATAGTAAATACATTCTTAACACGGATCGCCTGTTAAGGCACCGGTACCATGATAAGGTCGAATTTCCGTCGAAAAAATCATTTTAAATCAAGTAAGCCCGGAAGCAAAATTTCGGCGACGAACTTTCTTCCGTTATACGTTAACCTTAATTAGATGACTACAATGGCGAATACCAAGTCAGAAGAGACATCAGCCTTAAAATTATTATTCAAATGTGCACTTGACATCCGTGCAACATTAAATAGAGTTAATAATGATTTGAATGCAGCGATTCACGATAATGACAAATTAATACAAGCAATAAAATTATTAGATTTAGAAGCTGACGAACAAAAAAACAGTATGTTAGAAGCAAGAAATTGCATCGAATCTTATCAAAAAGAAATTGTTGCATTAAAAAAACAATTGAATAATAATAATAATAATAATAATAATAATAATAATAATAATAATAATAATAATAATAATAATAATAATAATAATAATAATAATAATAGTATTGATGATTTGAGTAAAACAAATAAACCTATAAAATCATTTAAAACAAATACTACAACCAAAGCTATAGCATCCCCAAATTCACCACTAATAAATAATTCAAATTGGTTAGTTAATTTTAGAAGTGAAATTCAGAAATTGATTGACAAAGGTGCAGTACGTCCAATATCAAAAAATGAATGTAAAGAATGTTTAGAAAAAATTTACCATAATAAAAAAGAAGCAAATACTAAGTTACTAAATTTTAATGCGACAAATGCAAATATTCATACTACTATGAATCATATTGAAACTTTAGAGCAATATTTTTATCATTATTTTGAAAAAAAATTTGGATTAAAATCGTTAGCCATAGAAAATGCTGCAAAGACATTATTAGCATTAGAATTGTATTGCAATGACGACATTTGGATTGATATATTTCATAAAATATTTCGAAATGAAATCGATGAAGACTATATAATTATTCAAAATAAATTAATTAAATCAATCGATGATTTATTGGCATTTAAAATAAATGAAATAAAAAATATAACAGATAAAAACGTTTTAAGTAAAGAAGTTGAAAAAAAAAAGACCTCAGATTTATTCGATTTTGAGTGGATAAGTATTATAGAGCATTTGTATAATGCTGAAGATAGTTTCAAATTGAATAATATTTTATTAAACATTGCAAATGATATGACTACATATTCCAATGAAATAACTAATAATACAATGAAAACTATAAGTACAATTAGTAATGACAATATTAGAAAAATTTCCTCACCAAAACAAAAAATGAATCAAAAACTTACAAAGTTAACAAATGAAATATATAAATATAATCAAAATAGTAATTCCTTAAAATTACAATTTTCATTATTTTTAAAAACAGTGTTAGAATTTCAATTACAATCTCACATAAATTATTTAAGTAAATTTAGAGATGCATTCATTAGCTTTGATCATGACGGTGACGGAATTTTAACTGCATACCAATTTAGAAAATGCTTTCAATGTCTTTCAAATAATATTGATGAGGATGATGATTCAACATTTAGCACATTACTATCATTAGTGGATCCTTTAAATAGTAATTTTATTACATTTTCCATGGCAGCAAGTAATCTTGCAAAAATATTTGTCTAAGTACGTAATTGTCCCATTGTTTTAATTTCATTATTTTACCAAACACTTTTGACTTTTACCTTCTCTACATTTTTAACAATTGGTCTCATTGGTGATGGTGATTTCGGTTGAGTAATAATTCGCTCAGTATTATTACTTGATATACTTTCAATTTTACCACTACTACTACTACTACTACTACTACTACTACTACTACTGCT